>Ga0129308_1000042_pt1 | contig 245335 bp, 218 predicted proteins | sample L827metagenome_FD_94440 | JGI IMG/M metagenome (GOLD analysis project Ga0129308, IMG submission 94440) | Ring-tailed lemur group fecal microbial communities from Wisconsin, USA - L827 metagenome | ecosystem: Host-associated > Mammals > Digestive system > Large intestine > Fecal | place: USA...
GCCAAACGCGTTCTCTGTGTTGATCGCGTCCGCGTCCACCGCCAGCTCGGTTGCATTTACCCAAACCTCTTTGGTGACTGTCTGGGTCTTCGTGCCATCCAGAATGCCGTTCAGGTAGTACTCCACCGTGTAGCTCAGCGGCTTTGTCTGGGTCTCGTCAATTTCGTAGTACGCCTTCAGCGTGCTGCCGGCTTCCGTCGTTGCGGGCCATTCCGCCGGGTCCGTGGACACCAGGGCATAGCCTACATAGGTCTTCGTCAGAGCATCCACCGGCATCTCTGTCGTTCCGGCCCATACGCTCTTCGTTACCGTCTCGCTCTCAGCCAGCACGTTGTCCTTGTAGTACTCGACTGTGTACGTCAAATCGCGTACATCCGTCGCATCCTTCTCCACCACAAAAATGATGATGTTTTCACTTGCATTCGCAGAAACCGTTTTAGTTTTTTCAGACAGTTCCCCAGCGGTCAATTTATATCCTGCAGGGACTACCGCCGTTGCTTTCCATTGCGTGTCCACCGTTAAATTTGCAACGGTTTCTCTGGAAATCAAAGTACCATCTTTCGTCTGATACTGTATTTCACCGGTAATATTATTCAGCGGCGTCCACTGTGCATATAAGGTTACAGTGTTTCCATCGCCATTTTGGGTCACATAGTCTTTTGTCAGGGTGAAATTACCGCCCGGCTGATATCCGATACCGGTTCCATCCGCCTTAGTATTCCAGCCTGTAAAAGTATAACCGCTGCGTACCAACGGGCGCCAATTGCTGCCGTCCTGTTTGCCGGCCCGCTCCACCGTTACAGTAGCACCTTCGGTGTATGTGCGTCCGTCGGGATACGCAAGGTTGCTGCCATTAAAATTCGGGTTGTAGTCTACATAAAGCTGTTGTTTATCACGCACAACGCCGTCAATATGCCAACCGCGCGTATTAGAAAGCGTTTCATGCTTGATAACATACCACTCAATGTATTGGCCCGGTTCCAGTTCATAATTAGCCGCTACATAATCATAAAACTTTTGCGTCAGGCGCGGCATGACATTCTCCGAACCAGCCACCGTGTGCAACGGTGAAAACCATTCCAGAAGATTGTTTACCGTAGAATTTTTTCCGCCGTCATACCGGCCAATAAATTCATATTGACCGCTGCCCTGGTTGGCCGGTTCCGTGGGAATCGTTCCATCCTTACGAATTGCGATCCACAGATAATCCGAATTTCTACCTTCGGATTGCGCCCAAACCGCATACAAGGTGATATCCTCATTGCCCACTTCATACAAATCACCAGCGGGCATTACCGCAGGCGGAATATATCCGCTGGTAGGAATCGTGCTTGCATCTTTACCAGTCGACCAGCCTAAGAACGTATAGCCTTCACGGGACAGCGCTTCCCCGGTCGGCAAACTGATAACGGCTCCAGACTGACTGGCAATGGAATCGATTGAGCCGCTTCCACCGTTCGAGTCAAACCTTACCACAACATTGCTCAAAACTTTCACTGTATGTACAGCAGTTTTGTCATAAGCCTTTGCGGTAACGGTAACCGTCCCGGCTTTCAAGCCAGTCACCACGCCGTTTCGGTCCACGGACGCTGTGCGAGAATCGCTGGAAGACCACGTGACTTCTTCGCTGTATTTCTCTGGGTCTATTGTCTCAACTACGGCATTTAATTGCAGCGTATCGCCGCGCATCACTTCCGTTTCGCCTTCAATGACAATAGCTGTAACCGGCGAAAGTACCTGAATGGTATAGGTGTATCCGGATACATCACTCCAAAAAACACCATATTTACTTTCTTGCAACCGAAGCTCCAGCGTTTGCCCGATCTGCTCTTCTTTCGCTGTAAACACCGCATTGGCAGACTCGTCTTTGGTCTCACCGGAATAAACGGGCCAGCCTGAACCGGATACCCAGCGATAATGGCTTTTTGAGACCTTGCCCTCCAGCTGGTAGGTATCTCCCGGATACAGCGTTATCATACCGGCACGGTTTTGTGTATCATCTTCGGTATTCTGTGTCACAACAACGGGGTAAAGGCTGAAAGAATCGGCAGCGAATGTAGCCGAACCGTCGGCGGATACGTCCGCTTTCTTTTCCGCCGCGCCGGTCTCGTCGTCAATGTGGAACACTTCCAGCGCCTGGCCCTCTTCCGTTGCCGAAAGCGGGACATTTGAAACTGTGACCATCACTTCGCCATTGGGCTGAATTTCCGTTCCGTCCGCTGCATGAATCACCACATCGTATACCACGATTTCGGCAACCTCACGGTCTTCGCCCAATGCTTCGTCAACGGCGCTTTCCGCACTTTGCTGCACTTCAGCGGAGACAGGCACTGCGGTTACATAAGCGCCCTCCGGCAAAACGCCCGCGGGCGCATGCACAGTGAACACCAAACCATCTGCTGTAGGAGCAGACGCAATTGTCTGTTCCCGCGCTTCTCCCTCTTCCGGCTCCTCTTCTGCCACAGCAAACACGACCGCGACGGAAACCGCCGCAGACACCGTATAGTAACCCTCGGCATCTGCCGCTAGGGCCTCGCCATTCGCCATGACGGACTCCACCACAGCACCTTCATCCGGCGTCAGCGTGAACTTCAGGCTTGCACCCGCAGCTACGGAAACCGTCTGGCCATCCACGATGGGAGCCGCGCCTTCGGCATTCGCCACTGTGCCGCCACCCGTGATGGCAAACACCACGTCATACGGCAGCGCCTCTGAGCTTGCAGGCTCCGTCGAGGACACCGCCTCCGAGCTTGCGGGCTCTGTCGAGGATGCCGCCTCCGAGCTTACAGGCTCCGTCGAGGATACAACCTCCGAGCTTGCAGGCTCCGTCGAGGACGCAGCCTCCGAGCTTGCAGGCTCTGTCGAAGATGCCGCCTCCGAGCTTGCAGGCTCCGTCGAGGACGCAGCCTCCGAGCTTGCGGGCTCTGGTGTGGTTGGCTCTGTCGTTTCAGATGCAGCCGGCTCGACCGTCGTCGTAGACGGAGCCAGGTCGGCAACATCCTCAGCGAGCGCGCCTGTGGGCATGCTGGTGAACATCATCGCGAACACCAGAACCACACTCATGACGCGACGCAGAGCGTTGGATGTGTTTTTCATGCGTTTTTCCTCCTTTTGGAATGCGTGTTGATCGCCCTCTGGGGGCGGGAAATGTATCTTACATACTCAGTATAACGGCCGCCGGTCACAACTTGGTCACAAAACGATTTTTTGCTGACTTTTTTTGAAAATATTTTAAGCGGCAGCCCTCCGCCGCGTAAAACCACAGCTTTTTCACCCCTTCGGCGGCAGGGGAAGCTCCCCCATGGGGTAAACGTCATACCGCAGCAGCAGCCCCGCATCGGGCGTCACGCGCGATATAAACCGCGTGTGGATGCGCCCGGCGATGACGGCCGCGTTCTCGCTGGACGCGCCCAGCACCATCAGCAGATACTGGCAGCCGCTGTACGGCGCGAACAGGTCGCCGCTGCGCAGGCTTGCCTGCAGGTCGTCGCTGAGGCGGCTCATATACTCCTCGCGCGCGGCCAGCGGCACAAACTGCCCCTGCGTGTCCGTGAGCGTCATCAGAATAATGTATGCGCTCTGCCCGCTGCGCTTGAGGCCGCGCTCCACAAAGCGGTAGATCTGTTTGAACGTCTCGTAATCCTGGCAGAACGCGCCTTTGGGCGGGTCTTTTTCCCGAAGCTCGCGCCGGATGAGCGCCATGTCTGTGCAGATGCTGCGCTCTCCCCCGGTGTCCGCGCTGTCTGCACGGCGGGCGCGGCGGGCTTTTTTGCGGGCCAGGAGCATCTGGTCGGCACGGTCAAACAGGGAAATATAATCGTCCCCTGCCTGCTTTTCCGCAAGGCCCAGCGTAAAGGAAAGGTTCCACTGCATGCCGTAACGCCGGCCCGCCTTGCGCAGGCGCTCGGCCAATTGCGCCGCACGGCCGTCCACCGCCTCCTGAGAGCATCCGCCCAGAACATAGATGACGAACTCGTCGCCGCCCACCCGGCCGATGATGTCCCGCGGGAAGAAAATATCCCGCAGCGTGCGCGCCGTTTCACACAGAAGGGCGTCGCCGATGAGATGGCCGTAGCGGTCGTTTACCTGCTTGAAATGGTCGATGTCCAAAACCAGAAGCATGCCGCCGCCGTTTTTCTGCAGCGCCTCATCCACACGCGTTTCCGCAGCACGGCGGTTGTACAGGCCGGTGAGCCAGTCGTGTTCCGCAAGCACGCGCAGACGGGTATTCTCGTCCTTCAGCATGTCAAGCTCACGGTCCAACGACATCCCCCCATTTCATATGTGTGCCGCGTCCGCCGCCGGGCGGTTCACCCTTGGAAACGCTTCCGTTTTTCAGCATTTCCCGGGCGGTTTGGGCGCACCTTCCCCTCTTATTCTTTTATTATAGGGTCATAATTTTTGACCGTCAAGGGAATTTCATAAAACAGTCTATTTTTTACGCAATTTTATCATTCAAAAGACTTTTCCGGTGTTATCCTATGATTTTACTGTGTTTAAAAGCACCTCTTTTCGCGCGGCACTTGTATTGAAGGGCGCAAAAGGATTACAATAGAAAAAACGCCCCGTGTGCTGCGGCACGCGGGCCGGGAGGGAATTGCAATGACTTTGACGGAGACCGTGCGCGCCCAAACGCGACAGGCCGTATCGGAGCTTCTGGCGGCGGCCCGGATGCGCGCGGGAGATATTTTTGTCATCGGCTGTTCGTCCAGCGAGGTCGTGGGCCAGCGCATTGGGCGCGGCTCCAGCATGGAGGCCGCACAAGCGGTGTGGGAAGGCGCCGCGCCTCTGCTTGCGGAAAGCGGATTGTATCTGGCCGCGCAGTGCTGTGAACACCTGAACCGCGCCATTGTCGTGGAACGGGCGGCGCTGCCGCCGTGGGCGGAAACGGTAAACGCCGTGCCTCAGCCCCACGCGGGCGGTTCCTTCGCCACGGCCGCATATGCGCACATGGCGGACCCCGTGCTGGTGGAAAACATCCGCGCGGGCGCGGGCATTGACATCGGCGGCACGCTCATCGGCATGCATCTGCGGCCTGTGGCCGTCCCGGTGCGGCTCAGTCTGGCCCGCATCGGCGAGGCCGGCATTCTTTGCGCGCGCACGCGGCCGAAATACATCGGCGGCAGCCGCGCCGTATATCAAACAGACGAATTGGAGGTGCCGCGTTAAATGACGGCAGAAGAGACCAGGCGGATGGAGGAACGCGTCGCACAGGTGCGCGCGGAAATGGAGCGGGCGTGCCGCGCAGCCGGGCGCGCCCCCGGGGAGGTTCTTCTGTGCGCCGCCAGCAAAACGCAGAATTCCGAGACCGTGCGCGCGGCGGCTGCGCTGGATATCGACCTGTTTGGAGAAAACCGCGTGCAGGAGCTTTGTGAAAAACACGCCGCCGGCGCATACGGCGGCAAGCCGCTGCATTTTATCGGGCATCTGCAGACCAACAAGGTGCGCCAGGTGGTGGGGCGTGCGTGCATGATCGAATCCGTCGGTTCGCACAGGCTGCTGGAATGTGTGGCTGCAGAAGCTCAGAAGCAGGGCATCCGGCAGGATATCCTAATCGAGATCAACATTGGGGCCGAGGCAAGCAAAAGCGGCATCGCGCCCGAAGAGCTGCCCGGCCTTCTGGAATGCGCCCATGCTTTGCCCTCCCTGCGGGTGCGCGGCCTGATGTCCATCCCGCCTGCTGCGGATACGCCGGGCGCGAGCCGACCCTACTTTGCACAGATGCGCGGCCTGTTTGAGCGGGCGCAGGCCGCGCAGGGCGGCAACGTGAGAATGGAATACCTTTCCATGGGCATGAGCGCCGATTTTGCAGACGCTATTCTGGAAGGGGCAAATCTGGTCCGCGTCGGGACCGCACTGTTCGGCGCGCGGAGCTATCCTGCACACTAGCCTTATATAATATGTATTATAAAGGGAAAACGGCACCGGAATATTCAAATCCCGGCGCCGTTTTCCAAATTCCCAGAAACCGATCCTCCCGCTGCGTCAGCGCCCCGGCGGGCGGCGGCGCGGCGTACGCGGACGGGCGATGTCATGTTCGGCCCGCTCCCCCACATACACACAAGCATATACTGCCAGCGTGATGGGTACCGCTACCACGAACACCGCTTTGAAGATCGTATCCCAGATAGTCATCCCGCACTCCCCCTCCGTCCCGCTCATGCTCCTGCGGCCGGATACGCCGCCTGAGCCCTTTATAACTTATATGGACATCTTTGCCGCGGATATTCATTGAAAAAGGCGTACGAGGTGGAAAGTTCTTCCTTGTGCGGAACGGTGGCCGCCAGACAGGATTTTGTCACACCGCTCCTCTTTACATTCGCCGCGGGGCAAAGTATGATAGACGCGGAGACCGCATTCGTGCGTTAAGAAAGGAGCCGGCAATGAAACACGAGCCGTCGTCTGATTTGCTGCAGTTTCTGCGCAGCAAAAACATCCTGCCAAACGGGTACTTTTCCCTTGAGGAGCCGGACGGAACGTATACCTTTTACGGCGTATCCCGTTCCGGCGCGCTGTACACACTGGATCTGGAGCCGGCGGCTTTAAGTGCGGATGACATTTGGGAAAAGCTGGACCGTATTCAAAAAATCTCCCGGGAGGCTTTCGAACAGGCACAGGAATCGCTTTGGGACGCACGGAGGCTAGCGCGCGGCCTGCCCACCAGCCGGGAGCTGAAGCCGGTTGCGGAACAGTTTTACAAGGACTACACACAGCATTATGCGGAAGGCCGCTGGAAAACCGTCGCCCGGTATGACGAGGAAACGATCCGGCACATTCTGAATATCGTTTGTTCGGACCTGCAAGGGGGCGGCAAAAATCAGCAGGCCGCTTGGGACAGAATGTTCCGGGACCTTGTCCAGGCAAAGGTGTTTCGAACCCAACGCGATATTTAAAAAATAAAAAGCGCAAAAGTATTGACAACGGCGCTATTATTGGATATACTAAATAAGCACCTTAAAGAGGCGCAGACAATTTATATCGCGGGGTGGAGCAGTCCGGTAGCTCGTCGGGCTCATAACCCGAAGGTCGTCAGTTCAAATCTGGCCCCCGCAACCATCTATGATTACGCCGTCAGCTTCGTTGCTGGCGGCGTAGTTCATTTCTACTTCTTTCATAAACGGCGCATCAGCATTCCCTTTGGTCCAATCAGCCGTGGAACGGATGCCAATGAGGTCATCGTATACATCCACACTAAAAATGTATTTGCACAGCGGCTCCTTCGTGCAGCCCAGGTTTTCCTGCAAGGCACGAATGTCCTTAAACAGCTCCTCTATCCGCTGCGCCTGTGTCACTTCTGCCTGCGGACCCTTAAGCCATGGGCGCAGCCCGTGACCGATTTATGGTCTGCCGTATTGGTTTCCGCCCTTTATCTTGCACCGGTTCAAAGAATGTCAAGAGAGGAACGGCATCGTGAAAGGCGCCCGCGCCGCTGGCGCCGGAGCTCATCCTTCACGCCACCACGGACAGGGAGCTTGCCTGCAAAAGACAGGAGCTGACCGCAAGGCATCGAACATACCACATACCGTATCCAGGGAGGCTATATGCTGAAAATATTTTTGTGTGAACCCATCCATCCCCACGCGCTGGCGCTGCTTAAAACCAGGGCGGAGGTTTTTTCGGACCCCGCCTGTCTGGGCCGGGCCGACGCAGCCATCAGCCGAAACCTGCGCATGGACGCAGCTTTTCTGGAGCAGTGCCCGGCTTTGAAGGTCATCGGCATACACGGCACGGGCACGGACAGAGTGGACCTGGCTGCGGCAGCGCAGCGCGATGTGCGCGTGGTATATGCCCCGGGCGAAAACGCGCAGTCTGTGGCGGAGCTTATCGTAGGGCTGACCCTCGCTCTGGCGCGGCGGGTATATCTGGCGGACCGCATGCTGCAAACCGGCGAAGCCCTTGCCATAGCAGATGCACGGCTGACAGGCATGGAGCTGCACGGCAAAACGCTGGGCCTTGTGGGCGTGGGCAGCATCGCCCGACGTGCCGCGGAGATGTTCCACCATGCGTTCGGCATGAGCATTGTAGGGTATTCGCCTTCTCTGACAGAGGAACGCGCGGCATGCCTGGGTATAGCCCGCTGCACTTGTGTACGCGAGGTATTTGCCCGGGCGGACGTTGTGAGCATCGGCGTACCCCTCACGCCTCAGACGCGCGGGCTTGTTGGTACGGCGGAGCTCGCCGCGGCAAAGCCCGGTGCGCTGCTCGTCAATACGGCGCGGGGCGGCGTGGTGGACGAGGATGCATTGTACCGCGCTCTGACGCAGGGTCCTCTGGGAGCTGCCGCCTGCGATGTGCTCGCCCACGAGCCGCCCGCGCCCGGCCTGCCGCTGCTGCGTTTGCCCAACTTTCTGGCGACGCCGCATCTCGGTGCAGCCACGGACGAAGCGCTGCTGCGTGTTGGCATGTGCGTTGTGGAGCAGATCTTCACCGTGCTGGACGGCAAAACGCCCGCTCATGAATGCATCGGCACAACAGACCGGACGGATGCAGAGTCAGAACACAAATGAAAAAACGGATTTGGTGATAACACGGGATTTATTGAGAAATAAAATTTGAATCGGCATAGAAGATGCTCGCAAATTGTGGCAAATGCAGACCGAAGCATTTCAGGATTTATATAAAAAGTATCAGGACACGGAAACCAGCCCTGCGGCTGAAAATATTGATAAAACCATTATGAGGTTGCAGCAGCCCTTCACCTATTACTATTTTATTCAGGAATTCGATGAAAACGTCGGCGCAGTACGGGTCGTTGACAAAGGAGAAAAAGAAACAGCTAAAAGAATATCTCCTATTTTTGTGCTTCCTCAATATCAACGGCTCGGCATTGCACAAAAAGCCATCCGTATGGTTGAAGCTCTGCATGGCAGTTCAAATTGGGAATTAAGTACGATTTTACAAGAAAAGGTGAATTGCCGCCTTTACGAAAAAATGGGTCACCGTCAGACGGGAAAACAGAAGTTATTACCGATAAAATGACGCTGTCATTTTACAAAAAGGACTGAGCTGCAAAGGACAGCTGAAAGCCCAAGCCTTAAGGGGATGGTCCTAAAACGGAAATCGCCGTCGTGCGGAGCGCCACGTTTTCGGCGCCGCCCTTCGCAGGGAGGCCGCAGCGCGCCTGGCACGCGCCGGCACGCCGCCTTCGCCCTCCCCGCTGCGGCCTTTGCCTTCCCATCTTTTTCCAACAATATGCATCGGGGCGCCCTCCGCAAGGAAGGCGCCCCGATTCATACTTTTTGTGTCGTCTTGACAGATACAGCAGCGTCAATGACCACGCCCGGCGCCGCCGCCGCGAAAGCCGCCGCCGCCACCGCCGCGGGAGCCGCCGAAACCGCCACCGCCGCCGCGGAAGCTTCCTCCGCCGCCAAAGCTGCCGCCTCCAAATCCGCCGCCGCTGCGCGGAGGCCGGGGCGGGCGCGGGCCGGGACGCGGCCCCGGCGGGGGCGGCGGGCCCCTATGGTGGTGATGATGGCCGCCCATCATACTGCCCAGGAAAAAGCCCGTGCCGAACGAAGGGCCGCTGTAATAAGTGCTGTAACGGCCGCCGCGCCGGCGGCGCGGCCCACTGAACGCGCCGATGAGCGCCAGCACGATCACGAGGAACACGATCATCCCAAAAATGCCGAAGCCGCCGTCGTCCCGGTAACCGTCGTCATAGCCATATCCGTATCCATAGTCGTAGTCCGGCTGCGGCACGGGAGACAGATTCGCCGCGCCGCCTGTGCTGCCGTCGTAGCCGTAGATGCTGCTCACAGCGTCATACAGGGACGCAAATGTTTTTTTCACACCGGCGTCATAGTTTTTATCCGCGAAATCCGGCTCCAGATCCTCCTGTAAAATGCGGCTGAGCGTACTGGTTGGCAGCAGCGTTTCCAGCCCGCTGCCCTGTATGCACTGGTAATCGTCGTCCCCGACGGAAAGCAGCAGCAAAACGCCGTTGTTTTTTTCGGCACTGCCAATGCCCCAGGCGTTGGCCATGTCATAGGCGTACTGCTCCATCGAAACACCGCCTGTGTCCTGCACCACCGTCACGACGATCTGCGCGCCCGTAGCATTATACAAACCGTCATTTTTACTTACAATATCACTCTTAGTATCATCCGAAAGCACACCAACGTAATCGTTGACGTAAAAATCAGATGTTGGGTCCGGAACCGACGCGGCAAATGCCGTGGCCGAGACCAGCAGCGACAGCACAGCCAGCAGCGCCGTACCGCGCAGAAATCGTTGGATTTTCTTCATGGATGCTCCTTTTCAATGTAGGGCCGCACTCAGGCGGAAAATTCTTCCGCCTGTGCGCCTGTCAGGCCGGCGATGAGCGACGCCGGGAAGCCGGACAGCTTTTTTTGCGCAGCGCGGGCCTGCTCATTGTATGCGTCCGCCGAATTGTCGATGATATTGCCACGGCTCAAAAATTCCGACCACTGTGTTTGCAGCACGCTGCCCTTATCGTCGCCGGAGACCTTTCGCGTCTCCTCATACAGCATGCCGACAGACGCGGTGAGGGCCGCGTTTGCGGCGTATTCCTGTGCCGGCCCCTCCGCGGCCTCCAACGCCTCCACGGCCCGTTTTGCCGTCTTCACGGACGCGGCGTCCGCGCCCAGCGCCGCTTCACCCTCGGCGATGATATTCTGCGCGGCGGCGGCGCGCAGCGCCAGGTCCCCCGCGATATTCTGCGCGTATGCCTCATTCACGCTGCGGGCCGCGCTGCTCAGCTTGGCCCCGCCGATGCCGAAAGTACCGCCCAAAATGGCAGCCGCCAGCACCACGCAGGCCAGCGCACGGTTTTCTTTCCAGTTTTTCACGCTATCCTCCCGCGTTTCCTCTTATTCCCGTCACAAGTACAAACTCAGCGGGCGATCTCCAGCAGCTTCGCTTTCAGCTCGCCCTCGATGCGGCCCAGCTCCGTTTCGGCCGCAGCGCGCTTCTCTCTGCCTTCGTTCTGGATCTTCACGACCTCGTCCAGCGTTTCGATCAGGCTGCGGTTCGTCTGCTGCAGCGTCTCGATGTCCACGATGCCGCGCTCAGATTCCTTTGCCGCAGCGATGGTGCCCTGCTTGAGCGTGGCCGCGTTTTTTTTCAGCAACTCGTTGGTCATGTCTGTAACGGCACGCTGCGCCTCAATGGCCTGCTGGGAATGGGCCAGGCCCAGCGCAAGCACCATCTGGCTCTTCCACAGGGGAATGGTGTTGACGATGGAGGTCTGGATTTTTTCCGCCATCATCGTGTCGTTGGACTGGATCAGGCGGATCTGCGGGGACATCTGCACCGAGATGTTGCGCGTCAGCTCCAGATCGTACAGCTTCTTTTCAAAGCGCGTGCACATATCGTCCAGGTCCTTGGCTGCCTGAGCGTCCTCGGGCAGGCCTGATTTTTTCGCCTTTTCGATCAGGGCGGGCAATTCGTTTGCGCGCACCTCCGCCAGCTTTTTCTTACCGGCCAGAATGTACATCGTCAGCTCCTTGAAATACACAAGGTTCATCTCGTACATTTTGTCCAGCATGGCGATATCCTTCAGAAGCTGTACCTGGTGGCCCTCCAGCACAGCCTCGATCTTATCCACGTTGGTCTCCACCTTGGCATACTTCGCCTTAAAGGTGTCCAGCGAATTGGTGGCCTTGCGGAAAAAGCCCATGATGCCCTTGGGCGCTTCCTCGGTAGCGTCGAAGCTCTTAAGCTCCGTCACCAGGCCCGTGACCATCTCGCCGACCTCGCCCAGGTCCTTGGTGCGGATGTTTTCCAGCGTGCTGCTTGAAAAATCGGCCACTTTTTTCTGGCTGGCCGCGCCGTACTGCAGCACCACCGTGGAATTGCGCAGGTCGATTTTTTCCGCGAATTCGTCCACTGCCTTTTTCTCTTCGGGCGAAAGGCCCGCGTCCATGGGCTCCGGCTCCACTGCAGGTTTCTTTTCCTCCTGCGCAGGGGCGGCGGGCTCCGGGTCCAGCGTCAGTGTGGGAACGGGGGGAACAGAGAGGTCTGGCTCCAGGGTGAGCGCGGGTGCGGTTTGTTTTTCTTCCATGATCGTTTTGTTCCTTTCTGAATGAGGTATCGGGACCGCCCGGGTCACGACAATTTCAAATTATTTTTGCCGGAAAGACCGTCGCCGGAGAGCATTCCGTCCAGCACGGCGATGTCGGAGGAAACATCCAGCACCTCGCCCGCGAACAGCGCGTCCAACTGCGCTTCAAAAGCGGCGGCAATGGTTCCGGCGTTCCTCTCCACGTCGGACATCAGGCTTTTGGCGTTTTCGCCGCCCGCGCCGCTGGCCGAAAGGTCGGCATAGGTGGTCAATATCTTAACGGCCGTGGGCAAATAATAGGTGACGAACTTGCGGATATCCCGGCCTTTTTCCGGATGCTCGCGCACCTGCTGTAAAATGGCCGCGCCCGCTTTCTCCATGCGGCTGATCTGCGCCGAGAGCGCTGCGGCCGGAATGCGGGCGTTCAGCACCTCCAGCTTCTCCAGATCATCCCGCGCTTTTTCCAGCGCGGCGTCCAGCGCCTCCTCGCCCGTTGCGAAGGGGTCCTCCGGCGCGGGCACCATCACCACACGGGGCGGAATTTTTTTGTCCGACAGAAAATATGCGCCCGCCGCAACGGCACACGCGCCCAAAAAGCCCGGCAGGCTGTATACGGGCAGCACCGCCGCGCACACCAGAAACGCGCCCGCCGCAATGTACAGCGGCAGCGCGGAGCGTATTTTCTTTTCCACCATTTTTCCTGCCATCGAGCGGCCTCCCTGCCACAGCGCTTTATGCGCATGAATGTTACTATTTATATTACATTCAAACGGCTTAAAATGCAAGAAAAACCGGGCATGCGGCCCGGTTTTTACACTTTGTTTATAATCTGCCCGCGCGGGGTCAGAAATCCTCAAAATCATGGGGCAGCCGGTCGAGATACACCGCAGAAAAAATGACCGATGCGCCCACGAACAGGAAAAACAGCCCCACCATCACCGTCCAGGCCGCCATGCTTCCCAGCGGGCTGGCCAGCATAAATATCCCCACCGCGAATTTTACGGCAGCGTCGCCCGCGCAGCCGCCCCATGGCTGGCCGGCCGCACGCCGCCGCAGCGCGTCCCGCAGGCGCAGCGCGCCGAAGGCCACTGCCCACACGCCCAGCACCACGGCGATGAACATCAGCGAAAGCGTGCGGTTGAGCAGGAATACCAGCCCCACCGCGACATTCACAAAGCCCTGCAGCTTGCGCATGCCGGGTATGTACTCTGGCAAAAAGCTCTTTGCCAGAAAGCCTGAAGCCACCTCGCACAGGCCCAGCCCCAGGATCGCAGCGCCGATGCAAAGAGGCAGTATCTTCGCCACCCGGCCCGGCCAGACCAGCGCCGTCAGCCCCAGCACGCACAACAGCGCGCCGCCCGCCAGCGGCAGCCATTTCATATGCTTGAAATCCTCGATCAATGACATCCTCCCCTTTTATGCGGTCAGCTTCCCGGCTGTGCGCCGGCGGCCACCGCCCCCTCTTCCTGTGTTTCCTCTTCGATCTCGGCCGTCACGCCCTCCACGTTGAACGCGCCCGACATGCGCCGCGCGCCGGACTCCGTATAGCTGAACACCACACGGTACCGCGCACCCGCGTCCAGCCCTGTGAACGCATAGCTCTGCACCGTACCGTCGCAGATGAAATACACGGTTTCCAGATATTCCGCTCTGCCGTCCGCCAGTTTCCACAACGCGAATTTCGCGTCCTTGCGGGAGGTCTGGGCGTCCAGCTCTGCCCTTACGCGGACCGTGATTTCGCCTGCCGTGCAAAGGTCCCGCGTGCGGCAGGAATTTACCGTCGTGAACGCGCCGGAGAGCACACCCGCGTCCAGCAGCGTATTGATCGTGCTGTCCGTCTGCGGCGCCGCCAGCGTGGCGGGCAGTGCGATATCGCCGCCCGCGGCCGCGCGCACGGCATCGGCGCGCGGAGCCGCCCGGGGTCCATCTTGGGGTTCACTTTGCGAAAAACGGCCTTCGCCGCTCTCATGAGGCGCTCCGCTGCAGCCTGCCAAAGCCACGCACAGCAGCATAGCGGCGAACAACGGCGCATATTTTATCTTCTGGGGCTTCATCTGCATCCCTCCGGTTTTGACTTTTGGCGCGGGAGGCGTTACAATAAAGAAAGCTATATTCTTTCCTTCATGCCGCCTCTGCGTCTGGAATACAGTTAGTATGCGGTGAAGCCACAAAAAATAAACATCGAAACAATAAGGAGTTGTACTATGGACCCCCTTGAACCTGTCCGGTTTGTAAAGCACGGATGCGTTTGCTTTGAATCCGACGACGCCGTGGTGTATGTAGACCCATATAAGGTGCCTGACGACGCCCACGACGCGGACCTGATCGTGATCACCCACAGCCACGGCGACCACTATTCGCCGGAGGACATCGAGCGGGTGCGCAAAGAGGACACCTGCTTTGCCACCACGGCGGAGGTGGCGCGCCTGCTGGAGCGGGATTTCGGCATCGACGACGATTATATTAGCGAATTGAGCTTTGAAGCGCCCCGCATCGGCTTTGAATGCGGCGCGGTGCTGGAACCGGTGGCCGCGGAAAACAAAAACCACCCCGTCAGCTTCGGCTTCGGCCTTGTGTTGGAGTTCGCAGGGTTCACCTATTACCTTTCCGGCGACACCGACGTCCTGGTGGACAATGTCCAATGCGACGTGCTGTTTGTGGTGTGCGACGGCATCTGGAACATGCCGGACTATGAAAAAGCAGTGCCCGCACAAGTGGCGGCCATGGATGTGCTGCCCGGGCTTGTGGTGCCGTACCACTACGGCGTGGACGCGCCCTCCACAAAGGAAAACGGGGCACGGCTGTGCGCCGCGCTCACAGCCGCAGGCATTCCCTGCCGGGAATGGAAAAAGGGGCTGTTCTGACACCTCCGGCGGAATGCCGCGTTTCACCCGTCCTGCCGCGCCCTCTGTAAAGAGGGCGCTTTAGCTTGGCGCAAAAGCTGCGCTTTTGTTCCAAGCTGCCTACGAACAGGGCCTATGGCTCCGTTCGCCGCGCACGGCGCGGGGTTATTTTAAATGAAAAAGGGGGGCTCCACCCCTTTTTCAAGCTTTTTCCCCGGACATTTCTTTTACCCCTTTGCCTTCTTCAACCATCTGCCGCGCCCTCTGTAAAGAGGGCGCTTTTTTCGTATTCTCCGCGTTACGGTTCCGTCTGCCCGATGCCGTTGGCCTGGGCCAGAGCCGCACATTCCGCCTGCATCAGTGCCGCATACTCGCCGCCGCTGTACAGGCTGGCATAACGGTACAGCGCGTAGCCGTCTGCGCCGCGCACGGAAAGCGTGCGCGCCATATCGGCCAGATTGTGGCCGCTGGCCCACTCCCCGCTCTCTGTGGCGGAGCCGTCCCCCGCGCCGATACGGTATGCGCCCAGCCCGAATGCCAGCGAAACCGAATCGTCCCGGGGCATGGCCAGCCATTCGTCCACGATATTCTCGAACGCGAACCGTGCCGAGCCATTCTGCAGCGTATAATTGTAGCCCCAGTAGACCTGCGGCATGATGTAGTCCACATAACCGGGCGTGGAAAGCCACAGCGCCACGTCCGAATACTGCTGGCTGTAATTGTTGTCGTTGTTGCCCTGCGGGCTGATGCCGAAAACCGCCTCCGGCTTTACCGCCTTGACGGCGGCGTATACCTTCTGCACCAGCGTGTTGACGTTGGTGCGCCGCCATTCGGCCAGGTCCTGCCCCCCGCCGTACCGCGCGTAGCTCTCCGTGTCGAACGCTTCGTCTGTGGTGGGATAAAAGTAGTCGTCGAACTGAATTCCGTCCACGTCATAATTCTGCACGATCTCCGTTACGCCCTGCACCACCATGTCCTGCACCTCGGGCAGAGCGGGGTCGTAGTACAGCCCGCCGTTCGCCTCCAGCGCCCAGCCCTCGTGCAGAAGCGCCGGGTTGTCCGCCGCCAGCTCGCCAGGGGGCATGGTGTCGTTGAGCCGCACGCGGTACGGGTTCACCCATGCCTCGATGGCAAGGCCGCGGGCGTGGGCCTGCTCCACAAAAATGGCCAGCGGGTCATAGCCGGGGTCCTGCCCCTGCACGCCCGTTACAAGGTGGCTCCAGGGATACACGGCGCTGGGGTACACCGCGTCCCCGAAAGGGCGCACCTGCACGATGACGGTGTTCAGCCCCAGAGCCGCGCAGTTGTCCAGCAGCGAGCCCACCGACGCGGCAAAGCCCTGCGCGCCGGAGGTATCGAACATCGGCCATTCCAGATAGCTCACCCACATGGCGCGGTACGCCACGGGCGCGGCCATGGCCTCCGGCTCGCCCCCCGCCTGCATGCCGTACGGCACGGAGGTAAAATCCTCCCGGGGCGCGCCGGGCTCCCCGCCGCCCGCCTGCCGCGCGGGCGCGCATGCGGCCAGCAGACACAGGCAGGCGGCCGCAGCAGCGGTTCTCAACAGTTTTTTCATGCTCTCGGTTCCCTTTCCCCATAACGCTGTGCCCGCCCCCAAAAGGCAGGACATGCATCATCCTATGCACGGGGCTCGCCGGAATATGTCTGCCCGGGCCCGCACGGCGCGGTCACGCCTCCTGATACAGCAAAAAAGCCAGAAGGCCCTGCACCGCCGCCACCGCAATGATGATGCATGCGGCCAGCATCTGCGGCACGGGCAGAAAACTGCCCACAAGCAGCACCAGCCCGCACACCATCACCAGAAACGCTGCCTTATGCAGGCCGTTTTCCGGAGCGGAAGCCTTGAAATACGGCCATGCAAACACAGGCCACGACGCGGCCGCGCACACGATGCCCACAATACCCGGCACCATGCCCAGCACCGTCAGAAGCGCGGCCGCCAGGCAGAAATTGCGGCCGCGGGGGTCCTCTTTTAGATTGGTGGCCAGCATCAGCATCATCACGCCCGCCGCGACGGTCGCGATATTGAACACAAGGTCCGCCCGAATGCCGAACAGCAGCATCGCGCCGCCCAAAATATTCAGCGCTGCCGACAGAATGCCGATGCCGTAAAATGTCTTGCGCGTGATATTCATAAATATATGCTCCCTTTCCGGCGTACCGCCGCGCGGCCTGTGCGCTGTGAAAACGCCGGAGCTTCTTTTGTACAGATGATATCAGTATAGCATATTCCGTATTTTTTTCAAAGTATCGTCTGCGAAAAGGAGCGAAAAAGCGCGCCGCGGCGAAAGATATGCCTTTCGCCGCGGCGCGCTTGCAGTCCAATTTTATTTCCCGGGCAGGGCGGGCCTTCACACCCCGGCCGGGGCCGGCTCACTCAGCAGGCCTGTGGAGTAGCTGCGGTCGCCCACAGCCGCGGCCAGCGCCTCCTTGGTGCTGCGGCCCTCCCAGTAAGCGGCCGCCGCCTTCAGGTATCCTGCGGCCAGCCGGGCCGACTCCCCGCACAGCTCCTCGGGGCCCGCGTCCATCTGCGCATGCGTATAGGGGTTTTCCCAATGCGCCGCAAAGCCGTCCGCCGGACGCCGGGCGGGCGTCATGTGGGAAAGCCCGTAGCCGGGCTTGTGCAGCACCAGCCGTTCCGCCGCCCAGACCAATGCCCGCTTGCCGCCGTGAGGCGACAGAAACAGCCTGTGCAGAGCGTGGAAATCATGGAAGGAATCCGCCAGCGCCTCATGCGGGATATCCATGCGGTAGACCTGCGCCACCGCGTCATGAAGCATCTGCGTCACTTCGGCCAGCTCCTGAGGCGGCAGCTCCGGAGCGGCAGTTCCCGCCGGAACGGCGGGTGAGCCGCAGTCCTGCTCATGGAACATACTGTCCATGGCCACCTCGCAGAAGCCGTGCCCCTCGGGGATGTTGAACTGTCCCTGCGGCCCGCACTGGAACGCCACATACGGATGCATCACGGAATCCGCCGCGTAATGCGCCAGAAAGCCCAGCGCATAGCTGCGCTGGGCGGGCGTGGAGGCCGCGAAGATCATGGTGCGCAGAAACCGGCCGCATTGTTCGTCGTGCATGCGGCCGCCCAGTTCCGGCAGCGGCCAGGGCCGTTTGGCGGAAAGCACACGGTAAGCAAACAGCGGGTCCGGCCCGTTGGCGCCCATTTCATAGGCCGCCGTACTGGGCGCATGCTCCCCGCTTTGTGCCAGCGCCGCGCGGGCGATGCGGATATGTGTATATGCTTCGGGCATATCGATCAAAACCTTTCGCGTTGGGGTCTTCGGGCGGGGCCCCGCCCCTCCCGCTCATGAGCCGTATGGATTTTTTACTTTCCTACGCCCTCTTTTTTCAGCATGCGGGGCAGCACGCCGAAGTAAAGCACCGCGCCCACCAGGAAGATGAGCAGAACCGACAACACGCCCCAGGGCGACGCCTCCTGCTGCGCGGCGGCCAGCACGGCCTCGGGGGCCGTCTCCGGCGTAAGGCTCTGCCGGCCCAGCAGCACCACGGTGGCGATCTGCGTCACAAAGCCCATCAGCGCCGGGCCCATGACGGACGAAAACTTGCCGAAGATATCGAAGAAGCCGAAGTACTCGCCCGAACGGTTCTTGTCCGGAAGCATTTTGCCGAACATACTGCGGGACAGCGCCTGGATGCCGCCCTGGCTGGTGGCCACCAGAATGGCCAGCACCCAGAACTGCCAGGTCTCGCGCACAAAAAAGCCGAACACACAAATGCCCATGTAGATGCAGATGCCCACACCCACCATCACGCGCGCGCCGAATTTGCCGGCCAGCTTGATGTACAGCAGACAGAACGGCAGGCCCAGGATCTGCACCAGCAGCAGCGCAAGCATCATCTCGGTGTCGCCCAGGCCCAGCTGTGCGCCGTAGGAGGTGCTCATGTGGATAATGGTGCCCACGCCGTCGATGTAAAAGAAATAGGCGATCATGAACACAAAAATGGATTTATGGCGGAAGATGTCCTTCAGCGTGGCCCACAGCCCCCGCAGGGTCTTGCGGATGGCGCCCTTTTCGTGGGGCTGATAGCTTTTCTGCTCCACGTTTTTCAGCAGCGGCCAACTGAACGCGGCCCACCACACGGCCGTAAAGCCGAAGATGAACGACAGGCAGTACAGCATATCCACGCCCACGGCGTTCATCACAAGAAAAATGAGCAGCGGGATGGTGGAGCCGCCGATATAGCCCAGGCCGTAGCCCATGGTGGAGACGCGGTCCATACGCTCTTCGGTGGTGACGTCGGGCAAAAAGCTGTCGTAGTACAGGTTCGCCCCCGAAAAACCGATCTGGCTGATGACATACAGGATCAGGATGGCCGTGCCCACCGCCTCGGCCACCTCGGTGTTTTCGGCAAAGCCCGTCATGGGCGTAACGGCAAGCCCCGCGCAGGCCAGCACGCCCACGGCCAGAAAGATGAAAAACATCTTTTTTCGCATGCCCTTAAAATCGCCCAGCGCACCAATGACCGGCGCCAGCAGCGCCGAAATAAGCATGGCGATGCTGGTGACATAGCCCCAGATGCTCATGGCCGATGTGGTGTTGCGCATAAAGCCCGCCACCGACGAGAAAAAGATCGGCAGCAGTGTGACGACGATCACCGAATGGGCGCTGTTGGCCCAGTCGTACATCATCCAGCTTCTTTCTTCCCTGGTATACCCTTTCAGCATGGGTACGCACCTCGCCTTATTCAGATTCACGGAAAAGCTTTACTATTATTATAAAGAAAAGTGTACCATCCCCGCAGACAAATCACAAGTATTTTTGCCGTTTTACAGAAATATTACCCGCCTTCCGCCAGCCCTTGCCCCCGTTTTTATCAAAATTACAGCAAATCTTTAGAAATTCTTTGGATTTTCCCCCCGCGCCTTTTTAGATTGCGGTTTTATACTGATACACGTTGAAGAAAGGCCGCCCGGAACGCCGGGCGCGCAAAATGCGGCAGGAGGGGTTCCAATGACGGAGCAGGCGTTTGAAGCGATGGTACGGCAATATGAAAAGCTGGTATATACAGTGTGCTGCCAGCTGGTGCACGACCATCAACTGGCCGAGGATCTTTCACAGGAGACGTTCGTCTCGGCCTATCTGCATATGGAAAGCTGCCCGCCGGGCGCGGAAAAGCCCTGGCTGTGCCGCATTGCGGTGAACAAGGCCAAGGATCATCTGAAAAGCGCCTACAACCGCCGCATGGCCGTGACCGATGCCCCCGGCGACACCGCTCCGGCGCTGGCCGCCGCGCAGAACGCCCCCAGCCTGGAGGCCGAGTGCGAAACGCGCGCCGACGCCGGCCTTGCGCGGGAGTGCATCGAGGGCCTGGCGGAACCGTACCGCACGGTGTCGGTATTGTATTTCATGCAGGAATGGCCCGTGGAGGCCATTGCACGGCGGCTGGGCCGCATGCCCAAGACCGTGCACACCCAGCTTTACCGCGCCAAAAAAATGCTGCGGCGGGAGCTGGCGGCGGTGGGCTGAACGCATACGGGCGCAGAAGGTTCTTTCTCTCTGTCCGGGTTTTGTGCTATATTAGGTAAATAGTATCGATATACAAAGCGCGATGCCTCCAGCCGCCCGCCGGGCGCGCGGCATACCGCATCGAAGCCGGACAAAAGGAGAAACGCATGGAAACGCATATTCTTGTTGTGGAGGACGACGCCGAGATCCGCGAGGGCGTCGCCATTTACCTGAAAAACCAGGGCTATACCGTACACGGCGCGGCCAACGGCGCCCAGGGGCTGGAGCTTGCCCGGCGGCTGCCCATCCATCTGGCCGTTGTGGATGTGATGATGCCCGTGATGGACGGCATCACCATGGTGATGAAGCTGCGGGACGAGGGCTGCGAGTTCCCCGTCATCATGCTGTCGGCCAAATCCGAGGACATCGACAAGATCACCGGGCTGAACATCGGCGCGGACGATTACGTCACCAAGCCTTTCGTGCCCATGGAGCTTCTGGCCCGGGTGCACTCCCATCTGCGCCGGTACGAAAAATTTCTGCGGGCGACGGGGGCGGCCGCTGCGCCCGCCCCGCGCACCTATGTCATCGGCGGGCTGGAGCTGTGCGAGGACACCGCGGAGCTGACCGTGGACGGCACACCCGTAAAGCTTACGCCGCTGGAGTTCAAAATTCTGGCGCTGCTGATGAAAAGCCCTGGGCGCGTGTTCTCCGCCGAGGAGATATACGAGCGCGTTTGGAACGAGCGCGCCGTCAGCACGGATACCATCATGGTGCACATCCGCAACATCCGGGAAAAGATCGAATACAATCCCAGGGAACCGAAATATTTGAAAGTGGTGTGGGGCATTGGGTACAAAATCGAAAAGTAAGGCGGCCGCGGGGCTGCTTTCCACGCTTTTTCTGCTGGCGCTGGCCGTGGGGCTTCTGGCCGGGCTGCGCCCGCTGTACGCCCGCGCCCAGGAACAGGGCGTTCTGTTTTATTACTATGACCCCTTTGTGGAAAACATCCAGGCAGCCAACTATACGCTGTACTGGCAGGCCCGTGAACAGTGGGAAGGCAAGGCGTTCGAGCCGTCGGAGCTTTTGCTGAGCGATGCGAACGCCGCGGTTTACGCCGCGCGGGAGGCCGGGGACGACTTCGTGCTGGGCTACACCGGCGAGACCGGCGGCGGAGAGGGCGGCACCAACGCCTCCTACGGCGGGCTGGACGTTTATTTGCCCGAAGCCATCTCTGCGCTGGACGCTTTCAACGCCAGCGTAAAAAGCCACGCAGACTCGCTGGCGGGCAGCTGGGGAAATCTGTTTTACGCCGTAACAGACGACGCAACGGGCAAAACATACACCAACACGGAAGCCGGGCTGGGCGGCTTTCTTTCGGACGACCCCGCCAAAAACAGCTTCGACGCCGCCCAGTGGCGTTATGCGCTAGCGCTCCGCTTCGACGCGCAGGGCAATATGTCCTATGCAGCCTCCTACCTGGGCGAGGAGGGCCAGCAGGACTTTTCCGCTTCTATCTGGAACACGGATATGCAGGCCTACGGCGCCGACGCCCTGCGCCGGTCCCTTGATCTGGACGCGCTTTCCTACTACGACCTTGCCGCGCCCAGAAGCGTGACCTTTATCTACGGCGTTCCCCGGACGTTCGCGGTTTCAGACGACATCAGCTGGTACATTGCAACGTCTCAGGAGCGCTCTTTCATCAACCACGCCTTCGACCCCCTGTTTGCGGCCGCATTGGCCCTGGCGGCGCTGCTGGCCCTGTGGTTTGGCCGCCGGCGCGGCAGCGGGCTGGGCGGCGGCTGGCTGTGCCGTGTGCCGCTGGAGCTGGTGCTGCTGGCCCTCGGCTGCGCGGTGCTGATGAACGGCGTCCCCTCCAGCGCTGTAACAAGCAATTTCGACGGCAGCATCGCCGCCGTGCTGCGGGACGAATTCAGCGTGGACCTGCCCTCCGCGGCCAACACCATGGCGAACCTGCTGTGCGCGGGGCTGCTGTTCCTGTTTTTGGAGGTGACGTTTATGTCTGTTCTCGCGCTGCGCCAGGGCCTGGCCCGGGACGGTTGGCTGGGCTATCTGAAAAACCGCAGCCTGGCCGCACGGGCCGTGCGCGCTTTGCTGCGGGGCGCGGGGCGCGTCTGGCGCGCTGTGAGCGGCACGCTGGAGCGCATGTGGCGCGCCCTCACCGCCATCGACCTGCGGGACCCGGCTGAAAAAACGCTGCTGCGCCTGCTGGCCGTAAATTTCGCCATCGTCACGTTCATCTGCTGCTTCTGGTTCCTGGGCATTGCGGGAACCGTGATCTACACAGTGGTGCTGTTCTTCCTTCTGCGCCGCCGCGCCAACCGCATCCAGCAGGACTACGCGGCCCTGCTGGCCGCCGCCCGGCGCATGGCCGGCGGAGACCTGGCCACGCCTGTGGAGGGAGACATGGGCCTGTTCGACCCGCTGAAGGACGAATTGAACCAGGTGCGCGCGGGCTTTGAAAAGGCCGTCGCCGCCGAAGTGCGCAGCCAGAACATGAAGACCGAGCTGATCACCAACGTCTCGCACGACCTGAAAACGCCGCTGACCGCCATCATCACCTATGTGGACCTGCTCAAGGACCCCGCCCTTTCTGCCGAAGACCGGGCCAAATACATTGAAACGCTGGACAAAAAATCCCAGCGGCTCAAGCGGCTGATCGAGGACCTTTTTGAGGTGAGCAAGGCCGCCACGCAGAACGTGGCCATGCATTACGCTGAAGTGGACCTGGCCGCGCTGCTCAAGCAGGTCCAGTACGAGCTGGCCGACAAAACCGAAGCCAGCGGCATCGATTTTCGCTGGCAGCTCCCGGAGGAACGTATGCCTCTGGTGCTGGACGGGCAAAAGACCTGCCGCATCTTTGAAAACCTGCTGGTAAATATCACCAAATACGGCATGCCCGGCACCCGGGCCTATATCACGCTGACGCCGCAGGAGCACGGCGCGCAGGTGGTGTTCAAAAACATTTCCGCCACCGAGCTGGATTTCAGCGCGGAAGAGATCACCGACCGCTTTGTGCGGGGCGACCGTTCCCGCAACACCGAGGGCAGCGGCCTGGGCCTTGCCATTGCCAAAAGCTTTGCCGAATTGCAGGGCGGCACGTTTTCCATCACAGTGGACGGCGACCTGTTCAAGGCCACGGTAACGCTGCCCGACACAAACCAGCCCGAGCAGCCGGAAACACCCCCGCTCCCCGCCGCGCCGGACGCAGACGCGCAAAGCGCCCCGCAGACGGGCGGCGCCCTGCCCGTAGACGCCTGAACCGGACGGATACAGATGAACAAGCCGCCGTTTCCCCGGACACGAAGTCCGGCGGAAACGGCGGCTTGCTTTTTATTCCGGAGGCCGCGCGCCCCACGCGCAGCGCAGCGCGTCCACAGCGGCCCGCAGCGCCCTCTCGTCCATATCGGAATAGCCCAGCACCACGGTGGCGGGCGGACAGTCCTCCGGGCGCTCCATATAATAGGCGGAAAGGCCGTTCACATGCACGCCGGCCCGCGCCGCCGCCTCCACCAGCTCCCGTTCCGTCATGCCGTTGTGCACCGCGGCCAGCAGGTGCAGCCCGGTGTGGCTGCCCCGCACCGCCACGCCATCCCGGCCGAAAGCGGCGTACAGCGCCTCCAGCAGCGCGTCCCGGCGGGCGCGGCAGGCGCCGCGCAGGCGGTTCAGATGCCGCGCGAAATGCCCTTCCTCCATAAAGCGGCACAGCGTCTGCTGCTCGAACCGCGACACCGTGGAGGAATACACGCCGTATTCGGCACGGTACATCTCCAGCACAGGCACCGGCAGCACCATATAGCCGATGCGCATGGACGGCGCCATGCTCTTGGAAAAGGTGCTCACATAGATCACCCGGCCCTCCTGGTCCAGCCCCTGCAGCGATGGAATGGGCCGGGTGTCGTAACGGAATTCGCTGTCGTAGTCATCCTCCACCACATAACGTCCCGGGGCCGCGCCCGCCCAGCGCAGCAGTTCCGTGCGCCGGGCAATGGGCATCGTTGCGCCCGTGGGGAACTGGTGGCTGGGCGTGACATACGCAAGCTGCGCGCCGCTGGCCTGCAGAGCGTCCAGCGTCATGCCGTCCCCGTCCACAGGCACGAACACCGTGCGCACGCCGTTGTTGCGCAGCACCTGCGCCGTGCGGGGATAGCCCGGGTTTTCCACCGCAAAGGTACTGGCGCAGAACAGCCGGGCCAGCAGGCCCACCAGATATTCGATGCCCGCGCCCACCACGATCTGCTCGGGCGCGCACACCACGCCCCGGTAAGCATGCAGATATTTTGCAATGGCCGCGCGCAGGGATGCATCGCCCTGGCGGGAGCCATGGTTCAGAAGCTCCGGATGGGCGGTGACTGTCTCGCGCTGGATGCGCGCCCAGGTCTTGAACGGGAACAGGGCGGTGTCCACACTGCCCGTGCCGAAATCGTAGGCCCAGCGCCTTGCGGGCGGTTCCGGCGGCGCGGCTGGAGCCGGACGGGCGGGTGCGGCCAGCTTTTCAATGCGGCATACCGTGAAGCCGCTTTTCGCGCGGGCCGCTATATAGCCCTCCGCCACCAGCATTTGGTAGGCCGTTTCCACGGTGGAAACGCTCACCCGCAGGTCCGCTGCCAGGCGGCGCTTGCTGGGCAGCTTTTCCCCCGCCGCCAGCCCGCCGGAAGCGATCTCCTCCACGATATGGCGGTATAGCTGACGGTACAGCGGCGCGCCGTCCCCGCGCATCAGTCCCAGCGTAAAGCTTTCCATGCCCGTCCTCCCATCTGACCTTATAAAATATTCATAAATTGAGTATTTCAATCAGTTCACAATCTTCTATAATTGAGGATAAGCGAAAGCGGCGGCCCTGTCAACCGGAAATTCGCGGCGCAGGGCAAAACAAAGAGGAGTGGTATTCATGGAAAAAGCATCCAACCGGTTCACCGTGCGCAGGCTGGCCGTCACGGGCCTGCTGAGCGCTCTGGTATTCGTATTCAGCTGGATACAGATCCCCATCGGGGAGGTAGCGCGCATTCATCTGGGCAATGTGTTCTGCGCGCTGTCCGGCCTGCTGTTCGGCCCCCTGACGGGCGGCCTTGCCTCCGGCTTCGGCAGTATGCTGTTCGACTTTACGAATCCGCTGTACATCGCGGAGAGCTGGATCACGTTCATCACAAAATTTTTCATCGGCTTTCTGGCCGGGCTCATCGCCCACCGGGGCGGTAATATCTCGCTGGGACGGGACGTGCTGGGCGCGTCCGTGGGCAGCGTGACGTATGTGGCGCTGTACCTGCTGAAATCCTTCATCATGAAATTCTACATCGAGGGGCAGGCTCTGGGCGCGGTGCAGACGCAGCTCGTGACAAAGGGCGTCACGTCCCTCATCAACGCGGTGCTGGCTGTGGTGGTGTCCGTGCTGCTGGCAAAAGCCGTGCGGCCCGCGCTGCGCAAGGCGGGCATTTTGAACAAATAACCGCTGCAGACAGGTAAAAAGCACGGCCCGGAGCCTTCCGGGCCGTGCTTTTTTTGTCCAATTCGGAAAAATATCGCAAATTTCAAAAAAAGGCTTTTCATCGGCGCCCGGATGGGCTAGAATAGCGTTTTGTGCAGGGCTGTTTTCGGCTCCGCGCGGCGCGGGGCGCACGGCCCCAAAGCGCCGCTTTTCGGGAAAGGGAAGGTGCTTTTTTTGGTTACGGACATGACTTCAGGCAGCCCCATGCGGCTGCTGCTCCGGTTTTCTCTGCCCATGCTGGTGGGCAATATCTTCCAGCAGTTTTACAGCATGGTGGACGCCATGATCGTGGGGCGCTTTGTGGGCGTGGACGCGCTGGCGGCCGTGGGTGCCACAGGCGGTATGTCGTTCCTGGTGTTGGGCTTTGTCATCGGGCTTTCCAACGGGTTCTGCGTGGTGGTGTCGCAGCGCTTCGGCGCGCGGGACGAGGCCGGGCTGCGCCGCTGCGTGGCCATGACGATGCTGCTGTCCCTCATCGTCACCGCCGTGGCCACGGCGGCCAGCCTGCTGGGCACAGGCCCGATGCTGCGCGCCATGAACACGCCGGAAAACATCTTCAGCGACAGCGCCGCATACATCGGCATCATCTTTCTGGGGCTGGGCGCGAGCCTGTTTTACAATCTGTTTTCCGGCCTGCTGCGCGCCGTGGGCGACAGCAAAACGCCGCTGTATTTTCTGTGCCTCTCCAGCGCGCTGAACGTCGTGCTGGACCTTCTGTTCGTTGTAACGTTCTCCATGGGCGTGGCCGGCGCCGCCTGGGCCACCATCCTTTCGCAAGGCGTTTCGGCGCTGCTGTGCCTGGTCTATATGCTGAAAAAATTCCCCATTCTGCGCACAGGCCGGGCCGACTGGGCCTGGAACGGCCCGATGGTGCGCCGCCTTGCCCAGATGGGCATTCCCACGGCGCTGTCCAACAGCGTAACGGCCATCGGCTGCATGATTTTACAGGTGACCATCAACGGCTTCGGCTCCACGGTGGTGGCGGCATACACCGCCGCCTCCAAGGTGGAGCAGCTGACGACGCAGCCCACATTCACCTTCGGGCTGGCCGCAGCCACTTTTACCGCGCAGAACGCGGGCGCCGGCAAGCTGGGCCGCGTGAAGGACGGCGTGCGCAAGGCCACGGTGCTCAACCTCATTGCCGGGCTGGCCGCGGCCGTGGTGGTATGGCTGTTTGCCGCGCCCATCACCACCTGGTTCGTGGACCCGGGCGAGACGGCCGTCATCGCCGCGTCGGTACAGTTTTTGAACATCGAAGCGGTTTTCATTCTGGCGCTGGGCGTGCTGTTCGTTTACCGCAACGCGCTGCAAGGCCTGGGCAACGCCGTGATGCCGCTGGTCTCCGGCGGCGTGGAGCTTGCCATGCGCCTGGCCGCCGCCATCCTCCTCTCCCACTTCCTGGGCTATGTGGGCGTGTGCCTGGCAAACCCGGTGGCCTGGACGGGCGCGGCCGTGATGCTGGTGCCCGCCTATCTGGCCGAGCTGCGCCGCCAGCAAAACAACGCGCTGGCCCGCGCCCGCTGAGGCCGGGCCTCACGCCCGAACCGGACGTTTTTTGGCAAAAAACGCACAAACAGGAAGAAAACCCCGAAAAGCCACCGTTCTTTTTGAAAGAAAACGGTGGCTTTCCGCGTTACAATCGTGTACAATGGAAATGTTAGAATGCCCGTATTGTACACGAACGGGCCATCTTAGGAGGAAACGCCGTGCAACAGATCCAACGATATTTCCGCAAGGCCGGCAAAGCGCTGGCGCGCTTTTTCGGCCGCGTAAAGAAGGGCAGCCCCATCGACATCGCCATCCTGGTATGCGCCGCCGCGCTCGTCATCGCGCTGATCGCGATTCTTGTGATGTCCCTGCTGCCCGACGCCGCGCCCGTGGACGCCTCCTCGTCCGCGCCGTCCTCGTCGTCTGTCTCCGCCTCCCAGAGCGGCAGCTATGACCCGGACGCGGACGCGCTGGACAAACAGGCCTACGACGGCACCATCCTGCCGGAGACTGCGGACGGCGGCCAGACGTACATTGACGAAACGATGTTTCTGGGCGATTCCAACACCTACCGTCTGGTGGCCTACGGCCTGACGACGTGGCAGAACAACCTGAGCGCCGTGGGCATGGGCATCCAGCATGTCACCAGCACGCCGTGCATGTACTTCAAGGGTTCGTCCAGCCCGGTGTATGTCGCCAAGGCCGTCTCCATGATGCAGCCCCGGCGCATCGTCATCACATACGGCACCAACAACACCAATTCCACTGCGGACACATTCAAAAAACAGTACCGCAGTGCTCTGGAGGCCATCGAAAAGGAATGGCCCTACGCGGACATCATCATCAACGCCGTACCGCCCGTGGCGCAGACGCGCACGGGCGCGGCCGCCGTGCAGAAGGCCATCGACGAATTCAACAAGGCTCTGGCGGACCTTGCCAAGGAGGGCGGCTACCGGTTCCTGAACAGCAGCGAGGCCCTGAAGGACCCCGCCACGGGCTTTGCCAGGGCTTCGTATATGATCGAGGACGGCCTGCATTTGAATGAGCAGGGCGCCAAAGCGCTGATCGACTATGTGCGCACGCACACCTACGAGACCGAGGACCGCCGCCCGGCGCTGACCACCATCCCCACGCACACGGCCACGCCGGAGGAGACCTTCAACCCGCAGGCGGCGTCCAGCAGCTCCAGCTCGTCCAGCTCCGAAGCCGAGGGCGTGACCATCACGTTCTCCATCAAGGACGGCAAAGACGGCGGCTCGCTGTCCGGCACGCTGACACAGAAGGTGAAGCCCGGCGAAACGTGCTCCACCGTGACGGCCACCGCCAAGGAAGGCTATTCGCTGGAATGGGGCTGCACCGAGGGACGCATTGAAAATGTGAACAACGGCACGCTGACCTTTACCGTGCCCGCAAATACAAAGCTGGAATCCATCAGTGTGTGGGTGACGTTCAAAAATAAGCACACCCACAGCTTCGGCAGCTGGACGGACGCGGGCAACGGCACGCATACGCGCACCTGCACAGCCAGCGGCTGCACCAACCCACCCAAGACCGAGACGGAGAACCACATCAAAGGCAACTGGACGGCAGACCCGAGCGACGCCACCAAAATGCACATTTACTGTACACAGCCCACATGTCACGCCATTCTTGACACTCATACCCACAGTTGGAGCGGGTGGACGGACGCTGGCGATGGCGTAAACCACAAACGCACCTGTTCCGTTGCCGGATGCCCCACGCCTACGGAAACACAAGCCCACTCCTGGAGCGCAACGGACAGTTCCACTGGACAGCAGACATGCGCTTGCGGCGCTATCCGCACAGACCCTAGCTGGACGCCACCAGTTCCCGCATGTAGCCTATGCGGTTCTAAAGATCATACGACAGAAAATCATCCCAAATGTCCTGTATGTGGTGCGACTGACCATACAGAACATCCAGCCTCTACCTCAACCGTCACCCCTCCGACCGATGGAGGAGACAGTAATACCGTGACATCTTAATCACAAAACAAACACCGGAGCCCGGCGGAAATTTCCCGCCGGGCTCCGGTGTTTGTTTCATTTTCCCATGTCCCGCGCGCGCCGCGCCTACTTTCTTCCGCCGTAAAAGCGGCGGTACGGGTTCTGCGTGCTCTGGGTGGGCGTAAGCTGCTCCGGGCGCGGCTTGGAACGGCTGGCCGCCACTGCCGCCAGCACCAGCACGCCCAGAATCACCAGCGCCGCGGCCACCGCGGCCATCAGGATCCACTGCCAGGGAAGCATACGCGTTCCTCCTTTTTCCGTTCGTTCACTGCTGCGTCAGAGTATGGAACACTGACATCGCCTTTTCGTAATACACGGCGGCGTCCTCGTCCTTTTCCAGCTTGGTGCCCGTATAAACGCGGGGCACCAGCTTGTAGTCCTGCAAAAATGTCTGGTAATCATACCCCTGCGAACCGTCGAAGTTCTCCGACGCGCCCAGCTCCAGCGACGTGAGCGCCGGACAGTCTCCCCAGCGCACGCCCATGCGCGCATAGTCCGGCTTTTCGCCCTCTGCGGGAGATGTGCCGTCGTTGTAGGCGAACAGCATATACTGCTCCTGGAAATACTCCATATCGTCCACAAGGAACAGCATGCTCTCACCGCTGTCGATGTCGCCGGACAGCTTCGTGATGTTCGCCATCTGGACGTTGGGGTCCGCGATGGAGTCCGCGTCTTTCCCGATGGTGTATTCCATCACGCTCACAACGACCTCCCCGTCGCCGTTTCGGTCGTCAAAATACGTCTTGAGCTGCCCGGCCAGTGCCTCGCCGGTGCCCATGGGCACCCCTGTCGTGGTGAGGATGCCGATGGTATAATCCGGATGCACCTGGGTGGCGATCTCCCAAACGAACGAAAAGATCATCAGCGCGGCCACGATGCCGCCGATCACATGCCATTTGTGATAGAACCAGAAATTTTCCCGTTTTTCCTTGCCGGTCATCTCATGCTCCGGCTGTTCGGGCTGCAGGTCCTCGGGCTTGATGTTCAGTGTGTAGCGCGGGCTTGCCATACGCGCGTTTCCCTCTTTCTGTTATATATGTCGCGGCGGGCCTGCCCGCACGCTTTTATGCATACGCCGCTGCGCGGCGTCAGTGCGCTGTGGTTTTGTCCTTGTGCGCGGCAATGCGCCGGGCCACCTCGTCCGGCAGCGCCTTCTGCGCCGCCCGGTCCAGCCCGGCGGTCTCAATGGGTGGCAGCACGGTCATGGTCACATGGCCGGGACACATCAGGTTGTGGTTTGCCTCCATGATCTTATAGCTGCCGTCGATGACGACGGGCACCACGGGCGCCCCCGCCGCAAAGGCCATTTTGAACGCGCCGTGCTTGAACTCGCCCATGGCATCGCTCTTGCTGCGCGTGCCTTCGGGGAACACGATGACACTTTCGCCCCGCGCCAGCAGCGCGCCCGCTTCCTTCATGGCCGTGACAGCCTGGCGGGGATTTTTGCGGTCGATGAACACACAGTCGAACAGCTTCATCCAGGTGCGCACCAAGGGGATCTTCAGCGTCTCCACCTTCGCCACCAGCGCGTGGGGCCTGTCCAGATGCACCAGCGTGATGGGGATATCATAATCGCTCTGGTGGTTGGGCGTGAATACCACGGCCCGGTCCTTCGGGATGTTTTCCAGCCCGTTCACCGTAACGGTACACCCGGCAATGCGCATCAGAGTGGACATCCACATGGGCACATATCTGTCCACAATGGCCCGGCAGCCGGCCTCATCCCCCGCGGCCTTACGCCGCTTTGCCTCGTTCATTTTCGGCGTAAGCACGATGAGCGCGCCGAAGAAATAGAAAAACCATACAATCGTCCGCAATACTGCCATACCGGTATCATTCCTTTTCCGCGCCGGGCTTTCCGCGTCCGGCGGCCTGCATACTTTTTCTATGATACCGCAAACCGTGCGAATACGCAAACAGTTTTGCCGTGCAGCACGGCATTGGCGCCGCTCTGTTGTTAGTATAGCCCGATTTTACACAAAAAAAGTGGCAGAGTTGTGAACAAGCGGGAAAAAAATCGTATTTTTTCCCTTTTTGTTATACGGTCCGCCAACATTTGTATTTTCATCCGCGCTTTTTGTCTGTTTGGTCTTGTGCATATATTCTAAACTTTACGGTCTGATTTTGGATGTGCCTTGTACAAAGGCGCAAATTTGCCGCCGCGGGCTTGACATGCCACGTCCCTGCGCGTAAACTGAATGCAACAACAGCGAAGGCGCTGCCGGATGTCCGGCGGCGCCTTCGCTGTTGTATTTCCGCGATTGAAAAGCGGAAAAAATTGAGGAGGGGTCATTATGTATTCATCCGTAGACACCATTTGGGTGCTGCTGGGCGCGACGCTGGTATTCTTCATGCAGGCGGGCTTTGCGATGGTGGAGACCGGCCTGACGCGCGCCAAAAATGCGGGCAACATCATCATGAAAAACCTGATGGATTTCGCCCTCGGCACCGTTGCCTTTTGGCTGGCAGGCTTCGGCGTCATGTTCGCGGGGGACGGCGCGTTGATCGGCGGGTTCGACCCGTTCATCCTGGGCGATTACAGCAGCACGTTCCCATCCTGGGCGTTCGTCATTTTTCAAACGGTGTTCTGCGCCACGGCGGCCACCATCGTCTCCGGTGCGATGGCGGAGCGCACCAAGTTCCTTTCCTATTGCATTTACAGCGTAGCCATAAGCCTGATCGTTTACCCTGTCGGCGGGCATTGGATCTGGGGCGGCGGCTGGCTGAGCCAGCTGGGCTTCCACGACTTTGCGGGCAGCACGGCAGTGCATATGGTGGGCGGCCTGTGCGCGCTCATCGGCGCAAAGATGGTGGGGCCGCGCATCGGCAAATATACGAAGGACGGCAAGGCGAACGCCATCCCGGGCCACAGCCTTACATTGGCCGCGCTGGGCTGTTTTATCCTGTGGTTCTGCTGGTTCGGCTTCAACGGCTGCTCCACTGTCTCCATGACAGGGGACGAAACGCTGGTGAACGCCAGCCTCATCTTCGTCAACACCAATCTGGCCGCGGCCGTCGCCACATGCGCAGTGATGGTCATCACCTGGATCCGTTACAAAAAGCCGGACGTCTCGATGACGCTGAACGGTTCTCTGGCCGGGCTTGTGGCCATCACGGCCGGCTGCGACGCAGTGGACCCGTTCGGCGCGGCCATTATCGGGCTGATCGCAGGCTTCGCAGTGGTGTTCGGCATTGAGTTCATCGACCAGAGGCTCAAAATTGACGATCCTGTGGGTGCCATCGGCGTGCATTTTGTCAACGGTGCGCTGGGCACTGTGCTCACAGGCCTGTTCGCCACGGACGGCGGCCTGTTTTACGGCGGGGGCTTCGGCTTCCTGGGCGTACAGCTGTTGGGCGTGCTGGCTGTATGCGCTTGGGTCGGCGTTGCCATCACACTGGTGTTCTTCCTGCTGAAAAAGACCATCGGCCTGCGCGTTTCCCGCGAGGAGGAGATCGACGGCCTGGACATCCACGAGCACGGGCTCATCTCGGCCTACGCGGACTTTGCGCCCATGTCGCTGGGCATGGCAAGCCCTGAGGTGCAGGAGACTGTTGAGGGTGCTGTCCCGGCAAAAAGCGCCGACGAAGCGGTTCCTGTGGTGGAAACCACCACCGTCACCGCCGCTCCCGCATTCGGGCCGCGCATCAGCAAAGTGGTCATCCTGCTGCGGCAGAGCCGCTTTGATGCACTGAAAGAGGCGCTTTCCTCCATCGGCGTTACGGGCCTGACCGTGACGCAGGTGCTGGGCTGCGGCGTGCAGAAGGGACAGAGCGAATTCTACCGCGGCGTGCCCATGGACGTGACACTGCTGCCCAAGGTGAAAGTGGAGGTCGTCGTGAGCAGGGTGCCCGTGCGCAGCGTCATAGACGTCACGAAGCGGGTGCTGTATACCGGACACATCGGCGACGGCAAGATCTTTGTCTACAATGTGGAAAATGTTGTGAAGGTACGCACCGGTGAGGAGGGTGTTGCCGCCCTGCAGGACACTCACTGATCATCCTTTCGTCTGTGCCTTCCGGGTGGAGACCTGCGTTCGCAGGATTTTATTTAAAGCCTTTCTTTTTCCATTCGCCGCAAGGGCCTGTTCGGTTTTCCGGCTCCGGCGGGCCTTTCCGGTGAGGCAGCCGGTCTGTTTTACAAAGCCCCCGTCTGCGCATTGCGCAGGCGGGGGCTTTGCCGTATAATATTTCTTGAACCGCCGCGGCTCTGCCGCCCGGCGGCATGACCCCGGCCACGGCCGGGACGGGAGGGATACGATGCCTGGCATCACACTGCGCATGGCGCGCCCGGAGGACGCGGGCGGCATGCTGGCGGTCTACGCGCCTTATGTGGAGCATTCCACCGCCAGCTGGGAATACGAGGCGCCGTCTTTGGCGGAATTTTCCGGACGGCTGCGGGAGCATCTGGACACGGGCTTTCCCTGGCTGCTTGCGGAGGAGGACGGCGCGGTACTGGGCTATGCCTACGCCGGACGCTTCGCCGCACGCCGGGGCTATGACTGGGACGCCGAGGTCACGGTATACCTGTCTGCCGCCGCACACCGGCGGCACGCCGCCACCGCGCTGTACACCGCATTGCTGGCTCTGCTGCGCAGGCAGGGCTACGTCAACTGCTTTGCGCTCATCACACACCCCAACCCGGCCAGCGCCGCCTTCCACGAGCGGATGGGCTTCGCCGAAGCCGCGCGCCTGCCCCACGCGGGCTACAAGGACGGCCGGTGGCTGGGTCTTTCCTATTATCAGCTCACGCTGCAGCCGCTTCCTGCCGTGCCCGTGCCGCCTGTGCCGCTGAGCGCGCTGGGCGCCGCCGAAACGGAACGATCACTGCGCGACGCGGCGGCCCTGTGCCGCCCCGCGCCGGAGGTGCTTTGAATGGAATTTGAACGCAATCCCACACTGGATGCGCTTTGCGCGCGCAAATCCGTCCGCGTGTTCACAGAGGAGCCTGTGCCGCAGGCTGTTAAAAACGCGCTGTTCCAGGCGGCCATGCAGGCCCCCACGGCTGGCAACCAGATGCTGTACACCATCCTCGACATCACCGACGCCGCGCTGAAGGCACGCTTGGCCGACCTGTGCGACCACCAGCCCTTCATCGCGGACGCACCCGTGGTGCTGGTGTTTGTAGCGGACTGCCAGCGCTGGTACGACGGCTTTGCCGCGGCGGGCTGCGCGCCCCGTCCGCCGCGGGAGGGCGACCTGCTGCTGGCCGCGGCGGACGCGGCCATCGCCGCACAAAACACGGTGGTGGCCGCCGAAAGCTTCGGCCTTGGCAGCTGCTACATCGGGGATATTCTGGAAAACTGCGAGGACGTGCGCAGCGCGCTGGCTCTGCCGCCCTACGCCGTGCCCGCCGCCATGCTGGTGCTGGGCCGGCCCACGCAGCAGCAGCGGGAACGGCGCAAGCCCGCCCGCTTCGACGCGCGGTATATCGTACGGGAAAACCGTTACCGCCGCATGACGCCGGAGGAGCACGAGGCCATGTACCGCGCGCGCGAGGCCGCCGAGGGCCGCGCGGACGTGGACTATGCCGCGCGGATGCAGGCATTCTGCGCGCGCAAATACAACAGCGATTTTTCACGGGAGATGTCCCGCTCGGCTGCGGTATACCTGCGCGCCTTTTCGGCGCAGTGCACGCCCGGCACGGAGGAAAGAAACGCGCGCGGCGGCCGGAGGACGGAGAACAGCCATGCGGGAACGGACTGACGTGTGCGGGCGCTTCGCGCCCAGCCCATCGGGCCGGATGCATCTGGGCAATGTGTTCTGCGCTGTGCTGGCCTGGCTTTCCGCCCGCAGCCGGGGCGGGCGCTTCCTGCTGCGGATCGAAGATCTGGATGTCCGGCGCTGCAAACCGGAGCACGCGCGCCTTCTGGAGGAGGACCTGGCCTGGCTGGGGCTGGACTGGGACGAAGGCGGCCGGAAAGGCGGGCCGGACGGCCCCTATTTTCAAAGTGAATGCAGCGAACTGTACGCACAGGCCCTGCAGACGTTGGAAAAACATGCCCGCGTTTACCCGTGCTTCTGTTCCCGTGCCGATCTGCACGCCGCCAGCGCGCCGCACCTTTCCGACGGCGCCGTACTGTACGGCGGACGGTGCGCGCGGCTTTCTCCCGCCGAGGCGGACGCTCTGCGCAGGCGGCGCGCGCCCGCGCTGCGCATTGCCGTGCCGGAAGAGTCCGTTTCTTTCACAGACGGACATCTTGGACATTTTTCGCAGGACCTCGCCCGGGAATGCGGCGATTTCATCCTGCGGCGCTCGGACGGTATCTATGCTTACCAGCTGGCCGTGGCGGTGGACGACGCGCGCATGGGCGTGACGCAGGTGGTGCGCGGGCAGGACCTGCTCTCCAGCACGCCGCGCCAGATTTTTTTGCAGCGACTGCTGGGCCTGCCCACGCCGGAATACTACCATTTGCCGCTGCTGGTGAACGCGGAGGGCGTCCGGCTCTCCAAGCGGGAAAAAAGCCTAGACATGGGTGCGCTGCGCGCCCGCTTCACGCCCGCGGAGCTGACGGGCTGGCTAGCCTTTCTGGCCGGACAGCAGCCCGCGCCGGAACCGGTGCCGCTCCGGTCGCTGGCCGCATGCTTTTCCTGGGAAAAGGTGCCCCGGCGGGATATCACCGTACCCGCCCGGCTGCTGAACGAAGAGCGCGCGGAATAACGACGTCTGAAATACGCCAAGCAGCGCCCATGGCTCTGCCGGGGCTGTAAATGCATTTGTGCAAAAGGAGGAGCCGATATGTTTCCGGACCGAAAAACCGCACTCCAGGAACTGGCAAAGGCCGAGGAACTGAATCCCGGTCCCTGGGGGGAACATTCCAGAAATGTGGCGCATGCGGCAGAGCGGATTGCCGGGCGCTGCGATAAAATGGACAGCGACAAGGCATTTGTCTGCGGGCTGCTGCACGACATAGGCCGAAGGACCGGAGTGGCCGCCGTCAGGCACATCATCGACGGATACGATTACGCCGCCGCGCGGGGATGGGACGAGGTCGCAAGGATCTGCCTGACGCATTCCTTTCCCGTCAAGGATATTGAAGCCGACATCGGAAAGAAGGATATCAGCGCAGCGCAGTACGCCTTCATCCGGGATTTCCTGAACGGCCTCGACTATGACGATTATGACAAACTGATCATTCTCTGCGATGCACTTGCCGACGCCAGCGGTTTTTGCATCTTGGAAAAAAGATTCATCGACACAACAAGGCGCTATGGAATATACCCGTTTTCCATCGACCGGTGGAATAAAACGTATCAGTATAAGGAATATTTTGAGGCCCTCATTGGGGATTCCATCTATACCCTGCTCCCGCATATAGAAGATTGCATCTACCGCTGACGTGCTCCCTGCGGTAGCGCCGGGTGCACGGGCGGCGGGGCGGTAAAAGCTTTATCTTCCCATAAATCCATTCAGAGCACAGCGGGCCTTCTGCAAAGGGCGCGGCCGATGGCCGCGCCCTTTGTTTTTTCTATTTGTCGATGCTGCCCACGCGCTTGCGCCAGCCTCCTGTAAAGTAAAAACCCAGCGACAGCGCAGCCGCCACCGCCCACCCCAGCGGCCAGGACATCCAGATGCCCGCGGCGCCGAAGCGCGGCGCGAGCAGGAACGCCAGAATCACACGGAGGATCAGATCCGTAAACGTAGCCGTCATGAACTGGCCCATGCAGCCCGCGCCGCGCAACACGCCGTCCGCCGCCAGCTTCAGCGAGATGAGCACATAGAACGGCGCCACGATGTTCAGGAACAGCGTGCCCTGTGCCAGCGCGTCGGCGCTGGGAGCGCTCAAAAACAGGCGTACCATCTGCGGCCCCGCGAACACGAACGCCGCAATGAACGGCACGGCCACACACAACGTCATGCCCGCGCCTGCGCGGAACCCCTGCTTCACACGTTCGGGACGGCCCGCACCGATATTCTGGGCCGTGAAGCTGGAAAGGCCGTTGCCCAGCGTTGTGAAGCCCGTCAGCGCAAAGGTGTTCAGCTTCACCGCCGCGGAATAACCGGCCACCACAGCGGAGCCAAAGCCGTTGACAAGGCTCTGGATGAACAGGTTGCCCACGGAGATAAAGCTCTGCTGTAAAATACTGGGGACGGCGATGCGCGCAATGCGCCCCAGCATCCGCCAGGAAAACAGCGGATGCCACTCCGGCGCGGGCACGCCCCGCAGCCGCCGGAACAGCGTCCATGCCGCCAGAACGGAGGCCACGCCCTGGCACAAAAACGTGGCCCAGGCCACGCCCCCCACGCCCATGTGAAAGCACACCACGAACACCACGTCCATAACGATGTTCGCAAGGCTCGAAGCGATGAGGAAATACAGCGGCGTGCGGGAATCGCCCAGCGCCGTGAACACGCCCGTGCAAATATTGTACAAAAACAAAAACGTCAGCCCGCCGATATAGACATTCAAATAGAGCTGGGAATCCGCAAACACATTTTCCGGCGTGCCCAGCAGGCGCATCAGCGGCTTACAGAACAGAAAGCCGCCGGCCGTAAGCAGCGCCGAAAGCGCCAGAATGGCAATAACCGAGGTGGACACCGCAGTTTTCATGCGGGCTGTCTCCTTCGCGCCGAACAACTGGCTGATGATGACCGAGCAGCCCGTGTTGCTGCCCAGCGCCACGGCCATGAAGATCATTGTGATGGGAAACGACGCGCCCACGGCAGCCAGCGCATCTTCGCCCACAAACCGGCCCGCCACCACGCTGTCGGCCACATTATACAGCTGCTGGAACACCGCGCTCAGCAGCATGGGGATGGTGAACCGCCACAGGATGGCGGCGGGTCTCCCCTGGGACATATCGGTGATCAAGGCAACGCGCCCCCTCTTTTTCCCGCCCGCGCACGGACGGCGGTTCCTTGCCATCCCGCATGGGACATGCTATGATACCAGTATAAAACAGATTGAAAAAATTTTCAATTTTTTCCACAAAAAAGCATTGCAAAGGATGTGCAGGATGCCGAAAAGCGAAGGACAAAAACTGAAGCTGCTGTACCTGGCCGACCTGCTGCGCCGGGAAACGGACGAAGACCATGCGCTCTCTATGAGCGACATCCTGTCCCGGCTGGAGGAACTGGGCGTGCACGCCGAGCGCAAAAGCATCTACGATGATCTCCGTGCGCTGGAGGATTACGGCATGGATATCATCGCCACCCGCGGCCGAGCGGGTGGCTACCAGCTTGCCCACCGGGAGTTCGAGCTGCCGGAGCTGAAGCTGCTGGTAGACGCGGTACAGTCCTCCAAATTCCTCTCCGTCAAAAAAAGCCGTGAGCTTATCCGCAAGCTGGAGGGCCTCGCCTCCCGCTGGGAGGCCCAGAGCCTGCAGCGGCAGGTGTACGCGGTGGGCCGCGTAAAAAGCATGAACGAGAGTATTTATTACAGCATCGACACCATCCATACGGCCATTTCACAGGACAGGCAGATCGCGTTCCGTTATTTTGAATGGACTATGGAAAAAACCGTGCGCTACCGCCGGGACGGCCAGCTCTACGAGCGCTCACCTTACGCACTGGTGTGGGACGATGAGAACTATTATCTTGTGGCCTACGACCACACAGCGTCGCCGCCGGGCATCCGCCATTACCGCGTGGACAAAATGGCGAATCTGTCCGTTCTGGAAGAGCCCAGGCTGGGCAAGGCGACATTCGACGGCTTCGACATGGCGCAGTACGCCAAACAGATGTTCGGGATGTTCGGCGGTGCGCAGCAGGACGTGGAGCTGCGGTTCGCCGCGCGGCTGGCCGGCGTGGTGCTGGACCGCTTCGGCAAGGAGGTCACACTGCTGCCCGACGGCGGCAGCTTTTTCCGGGTGCATGTGCAGGCCGTTGTCAGCCCCCAGTTCATGGGCTGGGTGGCCGGCTTCGGCACGGACGCAAAGCTGCTTGGGCCGCCCGCCGTAGTGCGGGAATACACCGCCTTCTGCCGAGAGATGCTCGCGCAGTACGAATAAGCGCTAAAAGTCCTGATTATGGGACATATAATATCCTATACTAAAGACACCGAAAGAAACCACGATGTTTGAAAGGAGTGCCTTTGGTATGGTTAAAATGGCAGCGCTTGCGCCGAAAGGCGTGTTTGAGGAAGAGGATTTCTATGTACCCGCTTGGGAAGAGCCCCCGTACGAGCGGCATTTCGACGATTATACGCGCAACTGCGACGAAGCGGCATAAACACACGGCACCCCGCACCTGTTGGTGCGGGGCGCCGTGCTTTCCTTTTCAAACACTCAGAAGCCGCCGGCCGTGCGCGGGAACGGCAGTACGTCGCGGATGTTGGGGATGCCCGTCAGATACATGATCAGGCGCTCGAAGCCCAGGCCGAAGCCTGCGTGCTCCACCGTGCCGAAGCGCCGCAGCTCCAGATACCACTCATAATCCGCGCGGGAAAGGCCCAGCTCATCCATACGCGCCGTCAGCACGTCCAGCCGCTCCTCACGCTGGCTGCCGCCGCACAGCTCGCCCACGCCGGGCACCAGCATATCCGCCGCAGCCACGGTCTTTCCGTCGCCGTTCACACGCATATAGAAAGACTTGATCTCCTTGGGGTAGTCCGTCACAAATACGGGCTTTTTATAGATCTGCTCGGTGAGGAAACGTTCGTGCTCGGTCTGCAGGTCCGTGCCCCACTCCACCTTATACTGGAACGAATCGTTGTGCTTGCTCAGGATCTCCACGGCCTCCGTGTAAGAAACGCGGGCAAAATCGCTGTTTACCAGCGCGTTCAGGCGCTCCAGCAGCGTTTTGTCGAAAAACTGGTTGAAGAAAGCCATCTCGTCCGGGCAGGTCTCCAGAACATAGGCGATGACGCTTTTCACCATTGCCTCGGAGAGGTCCATCTCATCCGCCAGGTCCGCGAAGGCGATCTCTGGCTCGATCATCCAGAACTCGGCCGCATGGCGCGGCGTGTTGGAATTTTCGGCGCGGAAGGTGGGGCCGAAGGTATAGATCTTGCCGAAGGCCGTGGCCATCGCCTCGCCCTCCAGCTGGCCGGAGACCGTCAGGTTCGTAGCGCGGCCGAAGAAGTCCTGGGAAAAATCCACCGCGCCTTCTTCCGTTCGGGGCGGCTGGGCCGCGTCCAGCGTGGTAACGCGGAACATCTCGCCCGCTCCTTCGCAGTCCGACCCGGTGATCAGCGGCGTATGCACGTATACAAAACCGTTTTCCTGCAAAAACTTGTGGATGCCGTAAGCTGCCACGCTGCGCACACGGAACGCCGCGCTGAACGTGTTCGTGCGCGGGCGCAGATGCGGCATGGTACGCAGGAACTCCACCGTATGGCGCTTTTTCTGCAGCGGGTACTCCGGCGGGCACGCGCCCAGCACGCGGATGGAATCGGCGTTCACCTCCAGCGGCTGCTTGGCCCCCGGCGTAAGCACCACGCGGCCTGTCACCACAAGGCTGGTGCCCACGCCCGCTTTGGCAATGTCCTTGTAATTTTCCAGCTTGGCGGCTTCAAACACCACCTGCAGCGGCTTGAAGCAGGAGCCGTCGGAAAGCTCGATAAAACCGATGTTTTTGGAATCCCGCACTGTTTTGGCCCAGCCGCACACGGTGACGGAGGCACCGTCGGCAGGCGCGGATGCGAAAAGCGCGCGGATCTCTGTCCTTTTCATGAGATATCCTCCTTCATAAAATGAAAAATCGACAGCCAAAAGTCCCAAACCTTTAGGACGAATTGCTGTCGAATCCGCGGTGCCACCTAAATTACCGCTTGCGCGGCCACTTTTCTGCGCCAAAAAGCGCCCGCAGCTTAACGCGCTGCCCACGGCGTGCCTACGGCCGGTGCATGCCCGGCGTTCGGGTTGCGGCTCGGAAGTGTTCTTTCGGGCGGGGCGCGGCGCGGGGCTTCCACCTTCCCCCGCTCGCTTTTCCGGCTGTTCCGCCTTACTTTTCTCCGTCACTGCCTTTGAATTGTATTTATCCTATCATCCCCGACGGCGCTTGTCAAGCCGCAGGCGGGCCCGTCCGCGGGCACAGAGCGCGTTTCGCGACAGAATCGCCGTTTTATACAACAAAACTACATGGAAATCCCGTTGCCACTCTCCTATAATTAAAATGTACGAAACGATATTTTATCCGACTTTGGAGGGAAAATCATGGCCCACACCGCGCTTTTGATCGAACGGCTGCTTCAATTCAGCCTGCAACATTCTCTCATCGGCGAGCTGGACGCCTATGTGGCGCGCAACACGCTGCTGGACCTGTTCGGCCTGTCTGAGCCGTGGGCGGGCGGCGTGCCGGAGGAGCATCTGGACGTTCCCACCGTACTGCTGGACGCCCTGCTGGACGATGCGGCGGCCCGCGGCCTGTACGACGGGGAGGTGCCCGCTCTGCGCGTAAATTTTGAGGCGCGCATCATGGGCGCGGTGATGCCCCGGGAAAGCGAGACGGCCGCCCGGTTCGGGCAGCTGCGGCAAACGCAGGGCGTGCGCGCGGCTACGGACTATTTCTACGGCCTGTGCATCGCATCCAACTATATCCGCACCGCGCAGATCGCCAAAAACATCAAATGGGACTATCCCTGCAAATATGGCAGGCTGGAGATCACCATCAACCTCACAAAACCGGAAAAGGATCCCAAGACCATCGCTCTGGAGCGCCTGCAGCCGGCAGCCAGCTATCCCAAATGTATGCTGTGCATCGAGAACATCGGCTATGCGGGCCGCGTGAATTTTCCCGCACGCCAGAATCACCGTGTGGTGCCGCTGACGCTCTGCGGAGAGACCTGGTATCTGCAGTACAGCCCCTATGTATATTACAACGAGCACTGCATCGTGTTCGCCCATGAGCATGCGCCCATGGCCATCACGCCCCGCACCTTTGAGCAGCTATTCGATTTTGTGACGCAGTTCCCCCACTACACCTGCGGCAGCAATGCGGACCTGCCCATTGTGGGCGGCAGCATCCTCAGCCACATGCACTTCCAGGGCGGCAGCTATGCCTTTCCCATGCAAAGCGCCGAAACACTGTGCCGCTACCGTGTGCCGGAGTATCCGGACATCTCCGTCGAGACCATCCGCTGGCCCGTGAGCACCGTGCGTGCGTGCGGCCGGGACGCCGCCCAGCTTATCGGCTTTGCGGGCAGGCTGCTGGAAACCTGGCGCAGCTATTCGGATGCAGAGGCGGACATCCTGGCCGAGACCATGGAAAACGGAAGCCCCACGCCCCACAACACCGTCACGCCTATCCTGCATTATGACGAAAAAAAAGGCTATGTGCTGGACCTTGTACCCCGCAACAACCGCACCACAGAGCAGTATCCCGAGGGCATTTTCCATCCGCACCGGGAGATCCACCACATCAAAAAAGAAAACATCGGCCTCATCGAGGTGATGGGCCTTGCCATCCTGCCCAGCCGCCTTGCGCAGCAGAGCGAAGCCATCGCGGCGGTGCTGTGCGGCCAAACGGACGCAAAAGCGTGCCGGGCCGCCGCACCGGAGCACGCAGATTGGCTGGACCTTTTGGTGAAAAAATACGGTACGGCGCTCTCCCCCGGGCAGGCGCGGGACGCTGTGAAACGGGAGATCGGCGCGAAGTTTGAAACGTGCCTGGAGCACGCGGGCGTGTTCAAGCTGACACCGGACGGTCTTGCCGCCTTCGACCGTTTTCTTGCCGCGCTGGGCTGCGAAAAGCTGTAAGGCCGAACGGCGCCCTCCCCAAATGAAATAAAACCGCGCCCCGCAATATGCCGTTTCATCCGGCATCCGCGCCGCTTCGCGCTGCGACTTTAAATTTGTAATATTTATTCACAGTTTGCTTACTTTTTTTCCGGTGTTTTGTCAAATATGGCTCGTATCATTGTATGTAAGGAAAAAATACGTCCGCTTTCGGAACGTACCTTAAGAAAGGTCGATGCTGTATGGGAAAACTGGAAAAAATCGAAAAATGTGTTCAAAAGGGGAAAGAGGATGAGCTGGTCAAGCTCGTGCATGACCGCGACAAAAACGTCCGTCTTGCCGCCATTGCCGGGCTGGGCAGGGCCGGAAAGGACAATGCCTGCAACGTCCTCATCACCCTGCTGCTGGACGACGACCCCGAGATCCGTTCCGCCAGCGCTTCCGCGCTGGGTGATCTTGGCGACCCGCGCGCGCATACGCTTCTTATGCATCATCTGGGCGTGGAAAAGGATGAACGGGTGGCAGCGGCCATCAAGGACGCTGTGGGTAAGCTGCATGGCGGCGGCTGAAGCTTCAGGCACAAAAACCGAAACGGGAGCTGCTTTAAAAGCAGCTCCCGTTTCGGTTTTCCATACACTCGTTTTTTATGCAGACGGGGCTGCCGCAGACACGTGGTCCGCTCCCTCTCCGGGCGACTCCCCCCGTAGGAAACGGTCCAGTCTGTCGGCCTCGGCGGCAAAATCGCACCCGATCAATGCGCTTTGCAGGCCGGATGAGATGGACCACGTCTCCTCGCGTTCGGGCACTGTCATCTGCTGTGCCTGCTTCCCCAGCAGCACGGGCATCTTAAACAAAAGCTGCCACAGCTCACCGTTGGTAAGGTTCGTTTCGATGCGGGGCAGCAGCTTGTTTGCAATGAGGTCCAGCTTGGGCAGGCTCAGCGTAGCCACCTGGTCCGCCGCAGCCTGCACAACTTCACGCTGGCGCTCCACACGCTCCCAGTCGCTGTCCAGCTTGCGCATGCGCGCATACACCAACGCGGTGGGGCCATCCAGCCGCGCCGTGCCCGCCGTCCATTTCTGCTCCCCGGCAATGCCGTTCATATAATCGGCCTCCGCCTGGCTCATATTCACCACCACGCCGCCAATGTCGGTAATGGCGGTCTCAAACAGGGAAAAATCGATCTTCACATACCGGCTCACATCCACTTTGAAATACTCCTGCAGCGTTTTCATCAGCAGGTTCGCGCCGCCGTAGGCGTAGGTATGCGTCAGCCAGTCGTCGCCGCGGTTCGGAATGGAAACGCCCACGCCGCGCTCGAAAGACACCAGCTTCCATGTGTTCTTTCTGCTGTCCACCGAAAGCATCATGATAGAGTCCGCGCGGGCGCTGCCGTCGGCGCTGTTTTCCTGTTCGTCGGAGCCGATCAGCAGAACGTTGATGATGCCGCTGTTGACGTTTACCCCGCCCTCCGGCGGCGCGATGCTTCCGCCGTTTTCCATCACGTCGATGCCGCTCAGATCCATGCCGTCAAAGGAGAGCACCGCATCTCCGGGGTCCGTTCCGCTCTGGCTGCCGCCGCCCTGTCCCGCCGAAGGGCGGGACAGCAGGTCCATTTTTCCGCTAATATAAGCGGCTCCCGCCGCGCCGGCCAAAAATACAACCAGCACGACCCCCGCCGTTACCGATAAGAATATCTTTTTTCTGCGTGAAAAGCTGCGCTTCACTGTAATGCCTCCCCGCGCCGGGCGCGTTGTTTCCTTTGTAGACTGATACTAGCACAGAAATATAAAAAAATTGTGGAATTTCCGGATAAAATTTTTCTGCAAGGTACCGAAGATTCCGAACGTCCCCCATTTGTCGTTTGCCATTTGTTTTATATTTCCCGTATTTTGGATTGATTTCATAAATTTTTGTTTTATAATTAAATTAATTTAGTATTTTAGCACCAATATAAAGGAGGCCGTTTATGGAAAATCCCGCGTTTGACGTCGCGGCGCTGCTTGCGCCGCCGGATATTCTGAAAAGCAAATGTGCTCTCTGCATCCAGCCCCATCCCGACGACAACGAGATCGGCATGGGCGGCACCGTGGCGGTGTTAGCGCAGGCGGGCTGCACGGTGCATTACCTCACCGTCACCAACGGCGACCAAGGGAATAAGGACCGCACGGCATCCCCGCAGGAGACCGCGCGTGTGCGCCGCGCCGAAGCCATTGCCGCCGGAACACACCTCGGTGCAAAGGCGTTCCACTTTCTGGACCTCGGCGACGGCACGCTGGCCGATGTGCTGGGCCTTTCGGCACAGATTGCCCGGGTCATCCGCGAGGTGCGGCCGGACGCTATTTTCGCGCCGGACCCCTGGCTGGCCTACGAGAGCCACCTGGACCATGCCGTAACGGGGCGCGCGGCAGCCAACGCCTTTTTGATGAGCGGACGCGCCGCCATTCCCGGCGGCGGGGACACGCAGCCGCACGCCGCATCTGCCATCGGCTATTATTTTACCGCGCAGCCCAATACCGTTGTGGACATTTCCACCGTATTCGAAAAAAAGTTCGAGGCCATCGCGCTGCACGACAGTCAGATGGATGCGCAGACGTTGGCCATGTATCGCGTCTACTTCGGCATGAAAGGAAAAGAACTGGCCGCGGGTAAGAACTTTGCGCTGGGCGAGGGACTGAAAGTTCTCTCTCCGCTGCACGCGCACTGCTTTGTGGATGCCGCGCGCATCTGAATACGATTGAAAGAGGCGAGAATATGGAAAAGCACAAGATCTACAACCGCCCCTGGCGCTATTCTCTGGCGATGTTCGGTTTGTCCATCGCAGGATACATGTACGTTACTTACGGCACCTTTTTTTACACCGAGACCATCGGCCTTTCCATGAAGCTGATCGCGCTGGGCAATGTGCTGTATGCGGTGTGGGATGCTTTCAACGACCCCATTGCGGGTTATCTGTCGGACCGCACCCGCACCCGCTGGGGGCGGCGCAAGCCCTGGCTGCTGGTGAGCGTGCCTGTGTTCGTGCTTTCGTCCATCCTGTTTTTCAGCCCGCCTGCATCCCTGGGCACGGGCGTGGGGCTGGCCGTATATTTCACGGTATTTCTGATGCTGACAGAGACGGGCAACACCATCTCCACCGTGAACTACCACTCCCTGCTGCCCGAGCTGTACCGCGATGAAAAGCGCCGCAACCAGGCGAACGCCCTGCGGCAGGCCATGCAGCTGGTGGGCATGATCATCGGCGTTTCGCTGGTGCCCATGATCACCGCGGCCATCGGCTACCGCGCCACGGCGCTGGCGCTGGGTCTGCTCAGCGGCGCGCTCATCCTCTATTCCATACTGGGGTGCCGGGAGCGCAGTGAATTCAGCCAAAGCGAACAGCCCGGCCTGCTGGCTTCGTTGAAAGCTCTGGCCACCAACGCCAATTTCTGGCTTGTGTCCGTCTCCCACTTTTTCTACCAGTCCACCAGCGGGCTGCTGCTGGCGGGCATTCCGTTCTACATCAAGTACGCGCTGCAGCTGCCGGACAGCAACGCCACATTTCTCTCCGCGGCCGTGTTCGTCAGCGCCATCCCCTCGATGTACCTCTGGTACCGCCTTATCAACCGGCTGGGCACGCTCAAATGCTGGCGCATCGCGCTGGCGTGGCTGGGACTTTCGCTGGTGCCGATGTACTTTGTACACAGCCTGCTGCCCGCGTGCCTTGCCGGCGTATTGGTGGGCGTGGGCATCGCGGGCGTGACCGCCAACCTGGACATGGTGAATTCCGTGCTCATCGAGGACGACGCGGCCCGCTACGGCGTGCGCCGCGAGGCCACGTTCTTCGCGGGCATCAGCTTTGTCACCCGTCTTTCCAGCCTGACGCGCAGCGGCGTTTTTCTTCTGCTGTTCACGCTGTTCGGCTTTGAATCCGGCGAAAACCCCGGCGCAATGCCCGGCACTGCCGCCCGCTTTATGATGATCGTCTTTCCCATCGCGCTGATGGCGCTCTCCGTGTGCGCCTCTCTGCTTGTGCGCTTCCGCGCTCCCGCCGCCAAGGCCGCAAAGCCCGCGGCAAAGCTGTAGCTCCCTCCGCCGCCCGGCGCTTCTGCGCATTTTGGGGCGGCGTTTTTTTACCGCTCTTTTCTCCTGCGGGGAAATGTGGTACAATTCCCCGCAGAAGAGGCAACGGCGCACAGGGCCGCCGGGGAAAGGAGAAACGGAGCATGGACTATACGCTCGTCAAGCAGGTGCGGGACAATGCTCCCCTGCGGGAGAGTTTTTTCGCACTGGCCCAACGTGTGTTCGGCCTTTCGTTCGAGGAATGGCACCGCGCGGGCTGGTGGACGGACCGCTACGTTCCCTATACGATGGTATACCGGGACGGCAGCGCGGCAGCCAACGTCTCGGTCAACCGCATCGACACGGTGTGGCGCGGCGAGGCTCTGCGGCTGGTGCAGCTGGGCACGGTGATGACGGCCCCGGAGCACCGCGGCAAGGGCCTTGCCCGCGGTCTGATGGAAGCCGTACTGGACGACTGGGGCCGCGCCTGCGACGGCGTTTATCTTTATGCCAACGGCACGGTGCTGGAGTTTTACCCCAAATTCGGCTTCGTCCCCGCGCGAGAGCATGTCTGCACGCTGCCGCTGCCCGCCCGGGGCGCCTCTCCGGCGGAGGGCGGCTTTGCACGGCTGGACATGGACACGCAGGCCGGGCGCGCGCTGCTGCTGCGCTGCTATGAGCGCTCCAATCCTTTCTCCGCTCTGCCCATGCTGGATAACCCCGGCCTGCTGATGTTCTATTGCAGCGGCTTTTTGAAGGACTGCGTCTATTATTCTTCCGCTTATGATCTGGCCTGTGTGGCCACGGAGGAGGACGGCGTTTTCACCTGCTGCGACTTTTTCGGCACGGGCCGCTGCACGCTGGAGCAGGCCGTGTGCGCCGCTGCCTCTGCCGCTTCGCCCGGCGCGGCGCGGGCTGAACTGGGCTTCACGCCCGCAAACGCCGCCGCATGCGCCCGCGCGCCCGTGCAGGGCGACGACCATCTGTTCGTGCTGGCGGGCGGAGCGAATATTTTTGCGGAAGACCGCGCGATGCTGCCGTTGCTTTCCCATGCCTGAACGCGGCGCCGCAAAACATAAAAAAGGGGAGGGCCAAAAAAGGCGTCTCCCTTTTCCCCCTCTCCCGTTACAGGCGCGCTTACAGGCGTTCGCCCTGGGTGGGCTTTAAAAACCACAGGCACACAAAGCCCGCCGCCGTGGCCGCAATGGCAATGAAATGCCGCACGGCCTCGCCTTCAAAGCAGCGGGCCAGCAGCGGGAAGCCTACGCTGCCCACGCTCATGCCCAGCGCCAGAAAGCCGTAGTTGATGCCCGCGTTCTTCTGGCCGAACAGGTCTGTTCCGGCCGCGGGAATGACAGCGGCCTCGCCGGAATAGCAGAACGTAAGCAGACTGTACACCAGAATCACCCACCAGCTGCCTGCATAGATGAACCACACCGAAAATCCGCACAGCGCAGCCAACAGAAGCATGTCGGTATACCGCCGGCCGATCTTATCGCTGAGCCAGGGCATCAAAAGCCGTCCTGCCGCCGAAAAGACCGAGCCCACCACGATGCAGGCCAGCGCCGCCGTCTGCGAAAGCCCGCGCTCCTGTGCCAGCTCCACGATGATGGGGCTGAACAGCAGCACGGCCGGCGTTGCAAGCCCCACTACGGCGAACATCAGCCAGTATTGGTTTGTTTTGAGCATTTCTTTTACGCTGTAGTCCCGCGGCTTTTTGGGTGCCGGCCCTCCGCCGCGCTTCTGCTTCGCTGTTTTCCGGGGCGGCTGCTCCGGGTTTTCCAAAAGAGCCGCGCCCGCGCCGCACACCGCCAGCATCAGAAGGCCCAGCACCCAAAACGCGGTGCGGATGCTCCAGGTGCCGATGAGGAAGCGGCCCAGAAACGTGAGCACCGCGCCGGACGCGCCCACCGCGCCGCCGATGACGCCCGTGGCCAGGCCCTTGCGGTCCGCATACCACTTCTGCGCGCAGGACATGACCGAAGGATACAAAAACGCACAGCCCAGCCCCACAGGCACGCTGAACACACCGTAAAAGAACCACGGATTTTCCCCCGGGATGAAGCCCGCGCCGCAGAAGCCCGCCGCCAGCAGCACCGCGCCTGCAAGCCCGGCCGTGCGCGGCCCCTTTTTGTCCTGTAAAAGGCCGCCCAGAATACACCCAATGCCGAAAAAACAAATGGTGAGGCTGAAAATCATGGCCGCGTTCTCTTGCGAAAGGGAATAGCCCTCGCACACGCCGCGCTGAAACACGCCCCAGGCCGCGGGCACGCCCGTCAGGACCTGGATGGCCGCGCCCGCGGCGAGGATCACCCATCTGTGCTGCTTTAAAAACGCCTGCATCATTCCAACTCCTTTGCGGGCGGCGCACGCGGCCCCGCCTCCGGGATAGTATGCGCACAGGCACGGGGGATTATTTCTCCTTTCTCCGCTTGACGAGGCTCCGGTTTGCGTGTAAGATTTTTTCATAACAGAAAAAGGGATGGGGCATATGAAAAAAACGACGAAAATCGGCATCATCGGGGCCGGGCATGTGGGCAGCCACGTGGCCAGCAGCCTGATGACCCAGGGCCTGTGCGATGAGATCGTGCTGCTTGACACAGACGAGGGCAAGGCGCGCCGCCATGCCGACGACATCGCGGACAGCGTGGCCTATATGCCGCTGCCCGCCAAAATATACGCGGGCGGCTATGAAGCATTGGCGGACGCGGACATCGTGGTGCTCAGCGCGTGCAGCACCATTTTTGAACAGGACCGCCTTCTGGAGCTGGACGCGACGGTCAAGGTCATTGCGGAGATCGCCCCGCGGCTTACCGCCAGTGGTTTTTCGGGCATCGTAGTCTCCATCTCCAACCCCTGCGATGTCATTGCGCAGTATTTTGCCCGCATCACCGGGCTGAACGTGGTGGGTACGGGCACGGCTCTGGACTCCGCCCGGCTGCGCAGACGTCTGGCGGCGATGCTGGGCGTTTCGCCTCACAGCGTCTGCGCCTATGAGCTGGGCGAGCACGGCGACAGCCAAATCGCGGCGTTCAGCGCCGCCACTGTGTGCGGCAAGCCGCTGACGGACTGGATAGCGGAGCGGCCGGACACCCGCGGCCAGGCGGATCTGTACGGAGCCTGGCGCTCTACCGTGGCGGCCGGCTGGGACATCGTGCAGGGCAAGGGCTGCACGGAATTTGGCATTGGTGCGGCGGCTGCGGCGGTCATCAAAGCCATTCTGCACGACGAAAAGGCCGTGCTCCCCTGTTCCACGCTGCTGGACGGACCTTACGGCCAGCACGGCGTGTACGCCAGCGTTCCCTGTATTCTGGGCGCCGCGGGTGTGGAAGAGGTGATCGAACTGGCGCTGAGCCGCGACGAGGCCGAGGGCTTTGCCAAAAGCTGCGCCATCATTCGGGAGCACTGCGAAAAGCTGTAAAAAGCAGCCTGCTTCCATTTTGAGACTACGGGCCGTTGAGCGCCGAGCAATCAAGAAAAACCGCGGGCGGTGCGCATTGCACCGCCCGCGGTTTTCTGCCTGTGCTACAAATCGTCCGCGTCCTGCACGGGCCTTTCCGTTTCGTCCAGCGGCTTGCCCGTATAGCTGCCGCCGGGGTCCGTCCCGCTGGGCGGCTGCAGCACGATGGCCCGCACCGTTGGGTTCTGGATGCGCGCGGCGGCGTCCCGCTGGGGCTTCGTGTTCTTTTCCATACCGTTCTCCCTTCCGCTTTTTGTATATAAAGTGCGCCGGACGCCCAAGATATATACAAAAAACGGAAGGAGGCGCGCACGTGAGCAGAGCAAAAGCGTTCTGGCTGGGGCTGGGCTGCACGCTGGCCGTGCTGCTGCCCATCTATCTGGCGGTGGCCGCCGTCATCTTTACGCGCAGCGCGCCCGCCGACACTGTACAAAGCGGCGTGCCCATTGCGCAGCCCACGCTGGGCGATGAAAAAAACTTTTTGCTGATGACCGGGCCGGAGCAGCCCGAGACCTTTGTGCTGCTGCGCTTCGATGCGCTGGAGGGCAATTTGTGCTCGGTGGCCATCCCCGGCGAGACCGTGGTGCTGGTGAACGGGCGGCCCGCCACGCTGGCAGATGCGGCCGAACAGGCGGGCCCGGCCCAGGCCGCGGCGGCTTTGATGGAAACGCTGGACATTGAAATCGACAATTACCTTTACTGCACTGCGGACCGTCTGGTGGGTCTCGCGGCGGGCTTCGGCACCGCGCGCATCCCGCTGGCCAATTACATGACGCCCGAGGCCCTGGGGCAGCTGCAATTGAACATCCCCGGGGTGCAGACGGTCTCGCTGACGCCGCAGATGCTGGCGGACGTGCTGGCTGCGGGCGCGGCTACGCCGGACATGCAGGCACTGCTGCGCGCGGAGGGGTATCTGGCCTTTCTGCGCATCGGCGGCGGCGCGCTGGCAGACACCGTACCGGATGCCGTGCGCGCGGTTCTGGCGCAGAGTTCCACCAACCTGACGGCCACCCAGATCTTCGACTATGAGCGCATTTTCGGTTTCCTGCGCAAGGAGCCTCCCCAATACCGCGCGGGCGTACTGCCCGGCACATGGGCGGACGGGCGCTATGAGCTTGCGGAAAATTCCGTCACTGTCGCGGCGGCCTACTTCAAGCGCGCCTCCTCGTACAGCGCGTGGAGCGGCGACGGCGCAGCCGCCGCCCCGGACAGTGTGCCTCAGGGCGCGGCTGGAGACGCAGACAGACAGCCCGTCTCTCCGTCTGCGGCAGACGGCGGGACAGGCTCCGGCAGCGCAGCGGCGGGCCCCGGCCCGGAAGAAGAAGCGGGCGTTCCGCCGGACGGCGGAGCGGGGCCGGAAGAGGACGCCGCGTGACCCCCGGCGCCCGGGCCGCCTTGCCGCTCAAAAGCCCCCCGTGCTATAATATGTCAGTTGATACCTGCCGCCGACGCGGCACACATTGCATTTTACCGAAAGAGAGGGAATGCTCATGATACCCGCAAAGCTCCGCCCGGGGGACACCATCGCGGTGTTTTCCCCCTCGTCCCCCGCCACGGCGACGGCCGCGGCGCGCTACCGGCGCGGCAAAGAATATCTGGAAGCCAAAGGCTTTCGCTTTTTGGAGGGTTCTCTGACCGGTCGGCGGGACTTTTACCGCTCCGGAACGATCCGGGAGCGGGCGGAGGAATTCAACGCCCTGGTCCGCGACCCGAACGTTCGGTGCATCATGGCGGCCATCGGCGGCAACAATTCCAACTCCCTGCTGCCGTATCTGGATTATACAGGCCTGTGCGAAGACCCGAAAATCATCGTCGGCTATTCGGATGTGACGGCGCTGCTGCTGGGCATTTACGCCCAGACCGGCCTCACGACTTATTACGGCCCCGCCGTGGTGGCCTCCTTCGGCGAATTCCCACCGTTTGTGGACGAGACCTATACATATTTTACCGACATTGTAACAGAACGGCTCACCCTTCCCCACACCCTGCCCACGCCCCCGCAGTGGACCGACGAATTTATCGACTGGAATTTCCAGGACAAAGCCAAGAAAGGGCGCGTCAATGCGCTGGTGACGCTGCACCCGGGAGCTGCGACAGGCGCGCTTATCGGCGGGAATCTGAACACCATGCAGGGGATCTGGGGCACAAAATATTTTCCGGAGATCACGGACGGAACGATCCTGATGATCGAAGATTCCCTCAAGGACGCGGCCACGGTGGAACGGAGCTTTTCACTGCTGAAATGCGCCGGCGTTTTTGAACGCATTTCCGGGCTTATTTTGGGCAAGCATGAAAAATTCGACGATATGGGCACGGGCCGCCAGCCCTATGAGATTCTTCAAGAGGTGATGGGAGATGTGGATTTTCCCGTGCTGGCGGAATTTGACTGCTGCCATACCCACCCCATGCTCACGGTCCCCATCGGCGCAAAGGTCCGGCTGGATGCAGACGCGCAGACGGTCACGCTGCTGGAGGAATAGCGCTCCAGCCCCGCTTTGCCGCCTTGCGGTCACACATTTTCCTGTATCAAAATCATGACCTTTGTAATGTATTCGTCTGGGGCTGAAATCATGAATTCATTCATCCCTACCTCGTAGGCATATCCGGAAAGCGTCAGGCCATTTTGTTCTGCATATTCGGTCATTGCCTCGTACAGCAGCGGCAGCCTGCTCCAAACGCCTTTCTGATATCCGCACAAATAGTTCCCCTTTGGGCGCGTCAGGCTGTCCGCCGCAGACGCGCCGCTCAACGCGGGCGTATAGATTCCGTCATAAGCCTCAAAGTTTCCGCCGTACACCTTGTCCAGCGAAATAAAACCGCCGATGCCCATACGGATCTGCTCTATGCTCCATTTCTCTTTGGCATAGGCGAACACCCGCTGCATGTCGTCCTCTGCAAAGTCATAGGGCAGTACCAGAAGCCTCTCGGCCCTGCACGCTTCTATTCTGATCTCCCGTTCCCGCAGCTCTCCGCAAAAAGCGGCCTGTTCCCTTTTTGTGCGCAGCACCTTTTGGGCGTGCCGCAGCTTTTTGATCTGCCGGCCGATCTCTTCTTCCTTGGCGGACGCTATTTCAAGAAAGCGGGCGGGTGTGGGCGCTTTGCAGTACGCTGCAATCTCATCGATGCTCATGTTCAGCTCCTTGAGCATGCGGATGTATTCAAAATCCAGGCTTTGGGCGGCGTCGTAAAAGCGGTAACCGTTTTCTCCCTTTGCGCGCGGGCTGAAAAGGCCGATGTCATCATAGTAGTGCAGCGTGCGCTTGTTTACCCCGTGCAGCTTTGCAAACTGAGCCGTTGTCAGGCTTTTAAAACTTTTCTTCATTTTTGCAGCTCTCCCTGTTGACTTTACAGTTACTGTATCCTTTATCTTATAGGATACCGAGATATAAAACAAGGAGGCCCTTCATGCCGCTGCAATTGAGAGAATATCAAAAAAATGACTTTATCGCTTTAAAAAACATCATCCGCAAAACCTGGCGCTACGACGAATTCAGCAGCCCAAAAACCGCGTCCAGGCTGGCAGACGTATTTTTGAGCAGTTGTCTGACCAATTACACATTCTCCCGGGTGGCCGTGCTGAACGGCAAGCCCGTGGGCATTATTCTGGTAAAGGATATCGCGCGTCACACGTGTCCGCTTCCAAACAGATTCCGGCAGCTTCGGGCCGTTCTGTCGCTCTATCTTACCAAAGAAGGCCGGGCCGTATCCAAAATTTTTGAAAACGTCACGGGGATAGACAGGAAATTGCTGCGCGAAAGCGGCAAGAACTATCCGGCAGAGCTTGCATTGTTTGTGGTGAGTCCCTCGTGCCGCGGACAAGGCGTAGGCAAAGCGCTGTTTCAGGCGGCTCTCGACTATACCGGCCAACAAAAATTGGACGAAATTTATTTGTTCACCGACACAAGCTGTAACTACGGCTTTTACGAACACCAGGGCATGCGGCGCCGCTGCGAAAGGGAGCATCTGTTCCACATCAACGGGAAAGCCGCTTCCATGCGCTTTTTTATTTACGACTGCAAACGAACAAAAAGGCTGCACGGTAAAGGCGCCTCCATGTAAACAGACGCGCCGTGCTTTCAAACAAAGCGCCCCGGGCGCGGCCGGCATCGTTCAGCCGGGCGCCCGGAGCGTTTTTTGCCGCTTTGCGGTTGCTTTTATGCCGGCCTCTGCGGCCGCACCGTCTCAGCAGCCCATGAAAGCCGCCACCGCGTCCCGCAAAAAGGCCGCGCAGCCCGGCGTTTCAGCGTCGTAGTAGGCAGTGAAGCGTTCGTCCGCCACATACATTTCCGCCAGGCCGAGGTGTGCCTTGGGCGTGTACTTGGGCCAAGTGAAGCACAGCCACTGCTTATGCAGCCCGACGATGCGCCGCCCCTCGGGCCCGTCCGGCGCTTCGCCCGCGCGCACCGCGGCGGCCAGAGCGGCGTTGATCTGCGCGCTCAGCTTCTGCATCTCGCCGTACTGCTCGGGCGAGAGCCCCATCAGCCTCGCGTTGGAGGCATCCACGGCCGTGTCTCCGTATTTTCCCCTTGCCTCTGCGCCGTATTCGGCCTCGTTTTCCGCCACAAGCTTCTGTTTGAAGCCCTCAAATTTCTCTGCGTCTGTCATCGCACATTTCCCTTCTTCCGTCAAAATGGTTTTGTCCAGCGTGGCCAGCAGGGCGTCCAGCTGTGCGCGCCGGCAAAGCAGCGCGGCGCGATGGCTCTGCAAAGCGGCCAGCCGTCCGGCGGAGGCGTCCGCCATCAGCGCGCCGATCTGTTTGAGCGGCACGCCAAGCGCCCGGTAGAACAGGATGCTCTGCAGCGCATCCACCTCATCCGGGCCATACATCCGATAGCCCGCTTCGGTGACGCGGGCCGGGCGCAGCAGGCCGATCTCATCGTACCAGTGCAGCGTGCGTACGCTCACGCCCGCCAGCCGTGCAAGGCCGTTTACGGTGTATTCCATGGCTGTTCCTCCTTTCTGTCCGGGAGGCAGGCGGCGGCGCGCCGCCGCATCCATGCCTCCCAAAAGCTACAATACACTATGACGCACCGTCAGAGTCAAGCAAAAATTTTGCCGGGGCGGAAAAAATCCGTCCCGGCCTGTCCCGTTCAAGGCTCCTGCTGGCCGCGGATATGGTGTTCCACCCGCTGGATGATCATATCCAATGCAACCAGATTTTTGCCGCCCTCGGGCACGATGATGTCGGCGCAGCGCTTGCTCGGCTCCACAAACTGCTCGTGCATAGGCTTGACGGTCGTAAGATATTGCTGCACCACGCTCTCCAGCGTGCGGCCGCGCTTCTTCACGTCCCGCACCACGCGGCGCAGAATACGCACGTCCGCGTCGGTGTCCACAAATATCTTCACATCCATCAGATCCCGCAGCTTGGAATCCGCAAAAATGAGAATGCCCTCAAGGATGATGACGCTGGTGGGCGCAATGAGCAGCGTGCCCTCGGAACGGTTGTGCACCGTAAAGTCGTACACCGGGCAGGCGATCGTCTCGCCCCGGCGCAGCGCCTGCACCTGCTCCACCATCAGATCTGTATCGAATGCGTCCGGATGGTCGTAATTCAGCCTGCAGCGCTCCTCATAGGGCAGCTCATCGTGGCGCTTGTAGTAATTGTCGTGGCTGATGACCGAAACGTCGTCGCCGAAGCGCTCCTTCAGCCGCTTTGTCAGCGTCGTTTTGCCGCTGCCCGTGCCCCCCGCTATGCCGATGATAAAGCTCTCCATCCCGCAATGCCTCCCGTTCTTTTTCGTGCCGCACGCCCAAGCGCCCTTCCGGCGGCCCCGCCGGACCGGCTCCAAACAACCTGCGGCTGTTTTGCACCCTCCGGTTCAGTACGCGATCTTGAACACCGCTTTTTTCACCTTGTCGCAGCCCTGCGCCTTAATGGCAGGCTTGTGCGGCTCCTCCACCATAAACACTGCGAACCGGCCCTCTCCCAGTACCAGCGCGGCGCTGGCGGCTCCGTTCCACAGCGCAAAATCCTTTTCCTCGTCATAGGGCTCTGCTTCCTCCACATCGCCCAGCGCCACCTCGCACAGCTCCGCGCCCTCCAGGTCCATCTGAAGGTCCATATAGCGGGAATGCGTCTCGAATGCGCGTCCCTCGCCGGGCGTGGGTTCGGCCTCCATCACCGTGACGTACACGTCGTCCCCGTCGATCTCCGTGCGGCCCAAAGGCAGCGCGGAAACATCGTTGTCCTCAATAAAATCAATGGCCTTGTCCAGGTTTGGGAACAGGCCCGTGTACTGGTTCAGATTTTCCAGCGTATCGTACAGCATAAATATCCTCTTTTCTTTTGAACGGCGGAGCGGCGCCGGCGCTTCCTTCAGCATTTCACATCCGCTTTTCCCAATTATAACAAACCGCGCGGAGGAAATAAATCCTTCGCGCGGTTTTTATTATGCGGCAAGCCGGAATTATTTCAGCTCCGGCAGGCTGGCAGCCGCGGCGCTCTGGCCCACGCGGCGCGTTTTTTCGTCGGGTGCTTCGGGGCGGAAGGCCACGTCCGGGTATTCCTCGTCCATTACGCGGGAGGCCGTTTCCATAATGATGTCGCCGCCCTTGCCGCTCATCACGCGGCCCATCATCTGCACGTGGCGGATGTCGTAGAACATAGCGTACAGGCCCAGCGTGTGGCCCAGGTATACGCCGATGGATTCGTACACAGCCTTGGCGCGGGCGTCGTCCGCGGCCATCAGGGCCTGCACTTCCTTGAGCTTTTCAGCCGGAGACGCGCCCGTCAGCTCGATGCCCGCGCGCGGGGCCAGCTTGATGACGCCGTCCTGGCTGAAGTATTTCACGCCGCAGCCGATGTCGCCGCTCCACTCGTCCTCCATGGCGTCCGGCTGGCCGTCCACGGGGGCGAAGGCAAGCTCGTTCAGCCAGCCGCAGATGTTGCCCTCGGTATCCACATAGCCCACGGCCTCGCTGGTGCCCATGGCGATGCCCATGATGCCGTTTTCGCCCAGGCCCATGGCGCCCGCCAGCGCGCTGACGTCGCCGTCGTTGGCCACCACCACGGGGATGTGATAACCCAGCTGGCTGGAAAGCTGCTCGGCCGCACGGGTGTAAATGTTCTTGACCTTCTTGTCGAACTCGTCCTTACCCACCTTCAAAAACAAACTGGCGACCATGCACTTGTTGTCGATGTACACGCCCGCGGAGGACACGCCGATGGCGTCCACATGGCCGCCCTTTTCCAAAATCTTGGCCGCGGCTGTGGACAGCGCCGCCATGATGCCTTCAAAGTGGTAATCGGGGTTGGAGATCGTCTTGGGGAACCATACGACTTCCTCGCTGTAAATAGGCTCGCCGTCCAGCACGGCGGACACCTTGCGGTCCGAGCCGCCGGCGTCGAAGCCGATGCGCCCGCCGTCCAGGTGGCGGCCGATGGATTCGGCGCGCTGTACTGCCTCGGGCTTTTTGTCGTAGGGCAGGCTCTCGACGATGAACTCCGTCTCGTACACCTGTTCCATAAAGCCCTTGTCAAAGGCGCGGGAGCCGCCCTCGCTGTACGCGGCGCGGATGGCCGCGGCCACGTTGTCGTCGCCGCAGATGCTCACCTTGAAGCCGCCCCAGCTCCACAAAAGGAATTTGACCAGACGGTCCACATAATACGCGTCGGCCTGCTCCATTTCCGGCGTGCCGTAGATCCTGGTCTCGTAGGTGCCGATCTGGCCGCCCGAGCGTTCCACGGCGATGCACAGGGGCTTTGCCGCGCCCTTCTGGTAATTTTTGAAGAACAGGCCCAGGGGCACAAAGCCCTTGTCCAGCTCCGGCACGTTTTTGACGGGGATGTCCACATTCAGGAAATTCATGCGCGCACACTCCTTTTTTTTGTTGAAAGGCCCGCGTCAAACAGCGCCGGGCCGCGATTGTTTGCTTTCATTTTAACACAGCCGCGCGCGGTTTTCTTGCGCTTGCCGTATTCGTTTTTTGCACTTTCAGTTTCGTTTGGCCCACAGCTTCTTTTTTGTGCAAAAATGTGCCATAATAAAAACAGTGAAATGCGCCCCGCGTCTTGACGGAAAATTTTTTCGCATTATAATGAAAACTATTATCAATAATGATTTCAGGGAGGCCCATCTATGGATTATCACGCATTCGATAAACTCAGCTACGGGCTGTACATCGTCTCCTCCGAAGCCGGCGGAAAAGTGGCGGGCTGCATCGTCAACACACTGGGGCAGGTGACCGTTTCCCCGGTGCAGGTGGCGGTGACCATCAATAAGGAGAATCAAACCACCCGGACCATTCTGGAGTCCGGCAAATTCTCGGCCACTGTGCTGGCCGAGAGCGCCTCGATGGAGCTGATCGGCCGGTTCGGGTTCCAGTGCAGCCGGGATGTGGACAAGTTCGCGGGCTTTGCCTGGGCGCGGGATATAAACGGCGTGCCCTATGTGACAGAGCAGTGTGCGGCGCGCTTTGCCTGCACCGTAGTGAACGAGGTGGACCTGGGCACACACATCCTGTTCGTGGCGCGCGTGGATGACTGGGCCGTGCTGGACGATGTTCCGCAGATGACCTATGATTATTACCACGCGGTAAAGAAAGGCCTCACACCGCCCAAGGCCTCCAGCTACCGTCCGCCCGAAGAAAAGGTGACGGGATGGCGCTGCACGGTGTGCGGCTATATCTATGAGGGCGAGGCCCTTCCCGCCAACTACAAATGTCCCATCTGCGGCCAGGGTGCGGAAGTATTTGAAAAGATCACCGGTTGAAATTTCCCGGGAAAACAATGTAAAACAGCGCGGCGGGCGCTTCCCTTACCGGAAGCGCCCGCCGTTTTCTGCACCCGCATGGTCTGGAAAGGGCCGTGCGGAGGTTACCTTTTTGTTTTGGCCAAACTGCGCCGCCAAACGCCCGAGCGGGTGTACAGCCAGCCCAGCGGCACCGAGATGGAAGGCGCTACGGCACAGGCCGCGTACAGCCCGTAGATGCCCCACAAATGATTGAACAGCAGGCTGAGCACCACCCGGAACACGATGCAGTTGGCAAAGCTGGACAGCATGGCAAAGGTGGAATGCCCCGCACCGATGGCCAGCGCGTGGTATACCATAAACACTGCGTAGAAGATCTGCCCCAGTATCTCGATGCGCAGGTTGAGCACCGCCGCATCCCGCACGGCGGCTTCATTTGTAAACACGGCGGCCATCTGCGGCGCAAACAGCTCCACCAGAACAATCATCGCCGCAGCCATGGCGCATGTGATCTTCATGGCAGTGTACATCACATCCTTTGCACGCTCGAACTTGGATGCGCCGAGGTTCTGGGCGATCATCGTGGTCGCGCCGCTGGCCATGGCGGAGATGAACAGCTGGCAGATGTCCTTGATCTTGATGGCCACGCCGTTGCCCGCCGAAACGTCCACTCCGTACTGATTGACAAGAAATGTTACCACCAGCCAGCTGAACCCGGCAATGGTCATTTGCAGTGCGCTGGGGATACCCAGCCGAAGAATGAGCCGGAGCAGCGCGCCATGCATACGGAAAAACGACAGCTTCGGCTGCAGCAGCCCGGTGCGCCGCGCCACCAGCACCAGCGCCATGCCGAAGCTGACGGCCTGCGCGATGGCGGTGGCAAGCGCCGCGCCCGCGGTGCCCATGCCAAGCCCCGCCACGAACCACAGGTCCAACACGGTGTTCACCACCGTAGCCACGCCGATGATGAGCAGCGGCGTGCGGGAATCACCCACGCCGCGCAGCACGGCGGAAAGCGCGTTGTAACCGAATACGAACACCATGCCCACCGCGCAGATGCGCAAATACGCCACAGACTGCTCCATGGCCGGGGCGCCCAACAGGCCCAGAAGCGGATATGCGCCCGCGTACAGGCCCACAGCCGTCGCCGCCCCAAGCAGCAACGAAAGCGAGAGCAGCGTGCCCGACGCCTCGCCCAGCCGTCCGTGCTCTTTTGCGCCGTAATACTGGCCGATGATGATGTTGCCGCCTGTTGTGATGCCGATGGCGATCTTCGTAAGGATGTTTAATATCTGTCCCGAATTGTTGATGGCTGAAATGGCCGCGCTGCCCGCAAAGTGGCCTGCGATGACCGTGTCCACCATGCTGTACAGCGCCTGCAGCAGGCTGCTGGCCACCAGCGGCATCGCATAGGCCAGCACCTGCCGCCATACGCTGCCGCGCGTTAGATCCCTCTCGCCGGACGCCAAGGCGTTTCCCCCTCCCCCGCGCGCTTTGCGCGCGGCCTGTTTTGTTCTTCCCGCACAGGGCGCCGCTCCGCCCCGCCGTTGTTTACCAGTATAACAAAAAAACGTGCGGCGTGCCAGTGCGGTACGCCGCGCGTTTTTTGTTTCAGACCGTGGAAAAAAGAACGCCTCCGCCCACCACCGTTCCCCCGTCGTACAGCACCAGCGCCTGTCCCGGCGCGGGCGCGCGCTGCGGCTCGTCAAAGCGCACGCGCAGTGTGTCGGGGCCTGTCTGCCACGCGGTGGCCCGGCGGGCGGGCTGGCGGTAGCGCAGCTTTGCCAGCAGGCGCACCGGACGTTCGCCCAGCGCGTCGCAGGCGATCCAGTTCAGCTCCCGCGCGTCCACGGTGTCGGTATACAGAGCATCGGCCCCGGCAACTGTAACGGTGTTGCGCGCCGGGCACACGCCGCGCACATACAACGGCTGCGGCGCAGCAATGCCCAAGCCCCTGCGCTGGCCCACGGTGTATCGGATATATCCCCTGTGGCGTCCCACGACGCATCCGGCTTCATCCAGGATATCCCCCGGCGGACAGGGGCAGCCCATGTGCCGCTCTACAAAGGCGGCATAATCGCCGTCCGGCACAAAGCAGATGTCCTGGCTGTCCCGCTTGCGGGCGTTGCCAAAGCCGTTTTCCAGTGCCAGCGCGCGCACCTCCGCTTTTGTCAGCGCGCCCAGCGGGAACAGCGTGTGCGCCAGCTCCCGCTGCGTCATGCCGTAGAGCATGTAGCTTTGGTCCTTGCCCGCGTCCAACCCTGTCTGCAGCAGCATCCGCCCATTGGCGCCCCGGACAATGCGTGCGTAATGTCCCGTAGCCACATGGGTACAGCCCATGAGCTGAGCCCGGAGCAGCAGCGCGGAAAACTTGATGTGTTTGTTGCAGTCGATACAGGGGTTGGGCGTTTCCCCCGCCAGATATCCCTGCACAAAGCGCCCGATCACATCCCGTTCAAAAGCTTCTGTAAAATTAAAGGTGTAGTGCCGGATGCCCAGCCGTCGTGCCACGGCGCGTGCGTCCTCCACATCCTCCAGCGAGCAGCAGGTGCGCGCGCCGTCCGGCGCGGCGTCCGCACCCGCATACAGGCGCAGCGTCACACCCGTACAGGCCCAGCCCGCCTGTGCCAGCAGCAGCGCCGCAACAGAGCTGTCCACACCCCCGCTCATCGCCACAGCGGCACGCCGCGCGCCCGTTGCCTGTTCCATTGCGTTCTCCCTTCCGCGGGCTGTGCCCGCAAGGCAAAAGCGGCGGCCCGGGGCCGCCGCTTTGCGTATTTCCTTGAAGCCCTCCGCGGCATAGAGCGGCTTCCGGTTCAAGCCTCCAGCGCCGCGGCAAGGTCCGCCAGAATGTCATCGATGTGTTCCGTGCCAATGGACAGGCGGATGGTGTTTGGCCGGATGCCGCTTTGGGCCAGCTCCTCCGGCGTCATCTGGGAATGCGTGGTGCTTGCCGGGTGGATGGCCAGGCTTTTGACGTCCGCCACATTCGCCAGCAGCGAAAAGATGCGCAGTTTATCAATGAACGCCTGCGCCTCGGCCGCGCCGCCTTTGATCTCAAACGTAAAGATGGAGCCGCCGCCGCGGGGAAAATACTTTTCATACAGCGGGCGGTATCCATTTTCCGGCAAAGAAGGATGGTTTACCCGCTCCACCTTCGGATGGTTCACCAGAAAATCGACGACACGAAGGGCGTTTTCCACATGGCGCTCCACACGCAGGGAAAGGGTCTCCAGCCCCTGCAGCAGCAGAAAAGCATTGAAAGGCGAGATGGCCGCGCCCGTATCCCGAAGCAGCACCGCGCGGATATAGGTGACCAGCGCCGCGGGCCCCGCAGCCTGCGTGAAGCTGACGCCGTGGTAGCTGGGGTTGGGCGCGCTGAGGGCCGGGAACCGGTCCGCGGCCGCCCAATCGAACCTGCCGCCCTCCACAATGACGCCGCCCAGCGACGTGCCGTGCCCGCCGATAAATTTTGTTGCCGAATGCACCACCACATCCGCGCCGTATTCAATGGGGCGCAGCAGGTAGGGCGTGGCAAAGGTGGAGTCCACCACCAGCGGTATGCCGTGACGGTGGGCAATGGCGGCCAGCGTTTCCACATCCGCCACGTCGGAATTGGGGTTTCCCAAAGTCTCGGCAAACAGCAGGCGCGTTTCCGGCCGGATGGCGGCCTCCACGGCCGACGGGTCGCCAATATCCACAAATGTGGCTGTTACGCCCGAAAGCGGCAGCGTATGAGCCAGCAGATTGTATGTGCCGCCGTAAATGGTCTTGGAGGAAACGATATGCCGGCCGGCCGGCGCCAGCGCCCCGAACACATAGGCGATGGCCGCTGCGCCCGAAGCGACCGCAAGCGCGGCTGCGCCGCCCTCCAGCGCCGCTACGCGCTGTTCGAACACATCCTGCGTGGGGTTCGTCAGGCGGCCGTAGATGTTTCCCGCGTCCCGCAGGCCGAAGCGGTCGGCCGCATGGGCGCTGCTGTGGAACACATACGAGGCGGTCTGGTAGATCGGCACGGCGCGGGCGTCCGTGGCGGGGTCCGGTTTTTCCTGCCCCGCGTGGAGCTGGAGCGTTTCAAAATGTACGTTCAAACCTTTAAAATCAGACATGGTAACAGCCTTCTTTCTGTGCAGGCCCGCGCCGCACGGCGCGGGCGGGTGTGCGGCGGTCATCCTCCCATGCACATTCGGCTGTTCCGCCAGCGGCACAGCCGCTGCTGAATGGTATCCCGGCTCATGCCCTGCGCCTCCATTTCCTATCATTTTAGTATGTTTTATAGGATAATGCATTCCTCCGCCTCTGTCAAGCGTTTTGGCCGCAATTTTTACGTTCCGTGAAAAATACAGACGGTTGCTTTTCCGCCCTTTTTCACTATAACCCTCCTGGAAACGGATGGTTCCCGCTTCCAATAGGAAAAGCGGAGGGAGCATGTATGCCTACGGATAACAGCAGGATGGTATTTTTCCCGAGCATGTTGGCCAAGTACTCGACCGTAGGGTTTGTATGGCGGATGCTGCGCCGGCTTCCGTACAGTCTCCCTTTCCCTGTTCAGGCGGACGGTTCGACAAACTATTCCCTGCTTGTCGTGTGCAAGCACCGCGCATTCGGGCAAGACGTCTGCCTTGCCGTCAGCATGCTTTTCTTTGCGCCGGTCTTTACGCCCATCCCCGGCTTCGGCCGCCCGGCCTACCTCGGCCCGCAGCATCGAGCCCTTTTCAAATTCCATACAAACAGCCCTTGGCCGCGTCCGGAGTTCATCCGCGGCCAAGGGCGAGGCGCTTTCCGCAAACGGAAAGGCGGAGGTTCAACTTACGCCGAGATAGGGCGCGGGGTTCACCAGGCTTCCGTTCACTGTTACCTCAAAATGGCAATGGTAGCCTGTGGCGACGCCGGAAATGCCGATGGTGGCGATCTGCTGGCCGCGCGTAACGGTGGAGCCCGCGCCCACCAGCAGCGCCGAGCAGTGAGCGTAGCGCGTGGTGATACCGTTGCCATGGTCAATAAGCAGATAATTGCCAAAGCTCCAGTGGTAGCCGGCCTCGATGACCGTGCCGGAGTCCGCCGCAAGGATGGGCGTGCCGTTGGGCGCACACAGGTCGATGCCGCGGTGGCCGCTGCCAAAGCGCGTGGTGATATAGGAGAGGCTGGGTACCGGGAACGTCATGGAGCCCGTGCCCACGACGCTTCCGCCGGCGGCTGTGGAAACACCGTACTTCACCTCACGCGTGCCGATGGTGTAGACGCGCGGCGTCATTTCCTCGGTGACGGTCACTTCCACAGGAACGGTGGAGATGACGCTGCCGTTGACGCTGGTCTGCTCGGCCACCACATGCTGGGTGCCGTCCCGCCCGCGCTGGGAGATAAAGCGCACGCCTTTGTTGTACTGGTCGGATTCCACTTCCTCTGTGGTATATTCCAGGGTCTCGTCATATTCAATGAGGTCCGTCACCTTTACGCTCAGCACGTCGCTGGACTGCAAAGCCTGCAGCACCATCGTGGTATCCTGCACAGAGTTTGTGAAATAAGTGCCGGGCACCTGCTCGATGGGGTACAAAAATTCCACGCGCTCGTGGGTGCCGTCGTTATAAGCGGCCAGTGTGTCGTCCAAAAGCTGCTGCACCGCACGTCCGTCCTCCACAACACCGATAAGCTCCCCGTTCACGCGGATGCCCACGGCTTTCATGATCTTGTCTGAGGATGCCGCGATGATCTTGTCCACCAAATCGCTGGCGCTGGTGCGGGCGGCGGGGTCCACGATGCGAAGCTCGAACACCGGATGCTCGTCCCATTCCACCTTGGCGCCCTCGGACGCCATCACGCGTTCCTGCACCATTTTTTCGGCGGAATCCCAAACGCCTTCATTTTCGATGAATACAAGAAAGTCGCCGCTGTAGCTCACGCCCAGCGAAAAGCTGGAGCCCAACACCTCCTGCACGGTGAAAACCAGCACACACAGCGCGGCGGCGGGCATCAGGTAGCGCAGAGCGCCGCCGATCAGATGCCGGTAGGCGTGGACGCCGTTTTTAAAATAGGCAAAACCGGCCCGCTTGCCGCTGCCGCCCGCCTGGGCTTCCGCCCGCGCGGCGTCGCGCATATGGCGCACACCGCTGGCAAAACGGCGCGCCGGGGCCGTAAGGTCGTCCCAGATGCTGGAAAACAGCGCCAGCAGCGGGCCGCCCACAAAGCGCAGCAGCGCGGCTGCGGCGCGCAGCGCCAGCCGGAACGCGCCGCGCAGGCCGCGCCCCAGCCGGATGCAGGTGTATTCCGCCTGCGTGCCCACGCGGTAGAGCAGCTGGCCCACTGCGTTGTAGGTGGCGCGCAGGGGCGGTTTACCGCCCTTGGGTGGCAGCGCGGCCTCGTTCTGGCCCCGCTGCATGCGCACCACAAATTGCTGCGTCACGCGGACGGCGGCGCGGGGCTTTTCGGCCGGGCGCTCCTGTGTTGCGGCGGGAGACTGTGTTGTAACAGGCGCGGCGTCCGGCTGCGGGGCCGCGTTCAGGGGTTCGTTCGGTTCCATCCGGTATCTCCTTGTTCCGGCGGTTTATCGGGCAAAGTACAGCCCGCTGCTGCCGTTGAAAAGCTGGTCGGGGTCAATGCTCTGGTTGCCGATGCGCGCCTCGTAGTGCAGGTGCGGGCCTGTGGAATAGCCCGTGCTGCCCGCCTGCCCGATAAGCTGTTCTTTTTCCACGATGTCCCCCTGCTTGCAGGCAAGGGAATCCAGGTGGAAGAAATAGCTTTTGAGGCCGCCGCCGTGTTCGATGACAACGGTGTTGCCCGTCATTTGCAAAAAGCCGGCATAGACCACCTTGCCCCGGCCCGGAGCCCAGACCGCGTCGCCCAGGTCGCAGTCATAATCGATGCCTGCGTGGCGTTCAGGGTAAGGCGAACCGTTGGTGTAGCGGTACAGGCCGTACTGGGTGTTCTGGGCGGTGGCGCCGCAGGGGCGGATGAACGTGCCGCTCCAGTAGATCTCCGCGTCCGCCGAGGCGTACAGCGGAAACATTACGTCTTTCCATTCCTGGTTTGCGGCGGCGCTGTTCACCGTGGCGTCGGCCACGCTCTGGTCAATTGTCATGTTCTGCTTGGGAAAATCCCGGTGAACGACAGTCACAGTCTGCGTCACGTCGACGCTGCCGCACGTTACGCGCACGGTATAATCGCCGGGCTCCCGGTTGTAGTGCACACCGATGAACGCGGCCTTTCCGCCAGGCACGTCGCAGAATTGGGCCAGGCTGAGATCTGTTTCGACGGATGGCTCCGGCCCGTCCAGAAAACCCGTGAGAAGCACGGTGACCACTGCGCCCTGTTCCACCCGCGTGGAGGAAAATTCTACCTTGGGTTGTGCGCTGACGTTGACGCGGGCGCTGTACCGGAACACGCCGTATCCGTGGGCGGGCGCGCCGGGTTTATCGGCGGAACTGTGCCGGGGAACCGTTACGTCCGCTTCCAGCGTGTACTTGCCGTTGGCGGGGAACGCAACGGTCACCTGAGCCTCGTTGTTTACGTCCAGCAGCACATTGCCGGATGCGTCCTTCACCACAAGATGCGTGAGTCGGTCCGCGGGCAGTGTTATATCCAGCGAGGCCTGCTCCCAGGTGCCCAGATCCTGCGTTTCCAGCGTGGCGGGCGCGGACGCGCTTTTGAACAGGACGCCGCCCATCACAGGGGCGTTCCATTCATAGCCGTTGACGGCCAGCGCCGCGCCGCCCGCGGTAACGGCAGGAGCGTCGAATGCTTCGGGGTCGGTATTATAGTAAAACCAGGCCACCGCCCCGCCCACGATGAGCGCGGCCAGTACGGCCACGAGCAGCAGCCAGAGAAGGATTTTTTTCAGTACGCGCATGATCAGTCCTCCTGTTGCGGGGAAAGGCCTGATAAACAGACGTTCCGCCGCCCTTCTAAAGCCCGCCGCTCCACTTATCGCGCTTGGCCGCTTAGAAAGCTGGCGTTGATGCCGCCGACGGCTTCAACAAAATTTCACTCGCTGAAATTTTGCATGGTTCAATGTTCTTAAAGCTCTGTGCGCCGGCACAGGGGCGTGTGCGGCGCACACGCAGCCGTGTAAGCGGCAGCTTTGGGGGTTATTATACCATATTTCTAAGCTCGCACTTCACGTACCGCTCGTGTTCACTAAGAAACATGGTATCTATGCCGCTAGGCTCATGCTTCGCCTGTGGCTCGCATTCGCCAAGCGGACATATTATACCATGACGCCGTGAAGCGGCCTCAACAAAACCGCACCTGCTGCGGTTTTGCATGGTTCAATGTTCTCAAAGCCCTGTGCGCCAGCACAGGGGCGTGTGCAGCGCACACGCAGCCGCGCAAGCGGCAGCTTTGAGGGTTATTATACCATATTTCTAAGCTCGCACTTCGCGTACCGCTCGTGTTCACCAAGAAACATGGTATCTATGCCGCTAGGCTCATGCTTCGCCTGTGGCTCGCATTCACCAAGCGGACATATTATACCATATTCCTGCTGTGAACGCAAAAAGAATGGCACGGGCGGCGGCTTTGTGCTATACTTTTGGCATATCTTCCGCGCAAAAAAGGGAGGGACGGATATGGAACCATCCATAAAACCGGGCCGTTACCGGCACTTCAAGGGAAACGAGTATGAGGTGCTGTTCTGTGCCCGGCACAGCGAGACGCAGGAGGAAATGGTGGTATACCGTGCGCTGTACGGTGAGCGCGGGCTTTGGGTGCGTCCGGCCGCTATGTGGAATGAAACGGTGGAACGGGACGGCAAAGCGTCTCGGCGGTTCGCCTATATTGGCCCGGCGGACGACCGGACCCCCGGGGAATAGGAGTGGAGAGAGCATGAAAGATTTCAGAGCGCGGCGTTGGCAGCAGGAAGACCGCAACCCCATGATGACAGTATTTGAAAAGGCGGGCAGATATCCTGATATCATCGACCTGTCCATCGGCGATCCGGACCTGAAAACGCCGCAGAAAATCATCGACCTAGCGTTTGCAGACGCAGGCGCGGGCCATACGAAATACACCGACCCCTGGGGAGACCCGGAGCTTCGGGAGGAGATTGCCCGGTTTTACGCCGAAGAATACGGCGTGGCGCTGGGTGAACGGGAAATTTTTGTCTCCACGGCCGGGTGCGTTGCCATGTACCTTGTTATGGAGGCCATCCTGGACCCCGGCGACGAGGTGCTCATTTTTGACCCGTGCTTTTCGGCCTATGCCACACAGGTACGGTTGGGCGGCGGTGTGCCGGTGTTCGTGCCCTGCCGCGAAGCGGACGGCTGGCAGCCGGATATGGAGCGCGCCGCGCAGTATCTGACGCCGCGCACCAAGGCGCTGGTCATCAATACGCCCAACAATCCCACGGGTGTGTGTTATTCCCGCCCGACGCTGGAGGCGGTGGCGCGTTTTGCCCGGAAGAACGACCTGCTGGTGGTGGCAGATGATATTTACACCAGCTTTTGTTACAGCGAGCCATTTTTGCCTGTTTTGACGCTGCCGGGCATGAAAGAACGCACGGTGGCCATCAACAGCTTCAGCAAGAATTTTGTGATGACGGGCTTCCGCGTGGGCAACATTGTAGCGCCGGAGCCCATTGCGCGGGCGGTGAAAAGCATCAACGACAGCGTGGTATATTCCGCGCCCGCGCCCTCCCAGCGCGCCGCGCTGCACGCGCTGCGCCGCCGCAAAGAGCTTGCTGCGCAGATCGTGCCGGAATTTTCCGCGCGCATGGCCTATGGCGCGCAGCGCATCCGGGAGCTGCCGGGGTTCACGCTCAGCCCGGCGGGGGGCGGTATTTACCTGTTTCCCGGCGTGGGGCCGACAGGGCTTACAAGCGCCGAGGCCTGTGAGCGTATTTTGGAAGAAGCCCATGTGCTGATGCTGCCCGGCTCGGCCTTCGGCGACGCGGGAGAAGGGTATCTGCGCATCGCCTGCACCGTGGGGTTGGACAAAATGGAGGAGGCCTTCGGCCGCATGGCGCAGATGCCCATGCTGCAGGGCCGTTGAGATAAAGCAAAAGCGCCCCCGCGCGGCCCGTAAAAAACGGCCGCGCGGGGGCGCTTGCAAAATGCATGAAGCACGGGTGTCAGGAAATTGGGGCTCCGCAGCCGGGACAGAACGTTACGCCGGACGGCAGCCGCGGGCCGAAAAGGAGCCAGCGGCTGCGCCGCTGAAGGCACAGAAGGAACGCTGTTCCCGGCGTCCGGCTTTGAAGCGGCTATTTTCCGTACACTGTGAACAAAAGCCACGCGGCAAGGCACAGGCAGACAAACGCCGCAAAAACGGGCGCGTCCGCCGGGCTTTCCCGCGTGACAACGTCCCACGCATCATCCAGCGTGACCTCCTGCGCGTAGACCGTGGCGGCGCACAACGCACAAACCGCAAGCGCTGCCGCAAGGCCGCCGATGCGCCTTGCAAGTTTTTTTGCATAGCCCGCTTCTATCCATCAAAACAAGATGATACAGGTACAGCCGCGGACATGCTGCGGCTGCGGCAAGAACATTCCGGCGCATCGGGTGTATCTCCTTCCCTGCCGTTTGAAAAATTGCCGAATTGCCGGGATAAAATCTTGTTTTTTGTGTGGTTTGTATAGCGCTGCCGGGCGGATAATGCTATAATACATCTGTATATACGCTTTATGGGTTGCAGGACGCCGGACATTTTGTATCCGTTTTTGCCTGGATTTTGCCCGAAAAATCGAAGCAACGGGGAGGTGCTGCCCATGGAGCAGCAGGAAAACGAGCTGGAACAGGCGCGCAGAGAGATCGACACGGTGGACGCGGAGATGGCGGCGCTGTTCTGCCGCCGTATGGACGCCGTGCGCAGGGTGGCCGCATACAAGCAGGCCCGGGGCCTGCCTGTTTTGGACGCTTCCCGGGAGGAGGCCGTCGTGGCCAAAAACTGCGCCCGGCTGCCGGACGAGGCCTACGCTGAATATTACGAGGATTTCATCCGCCACACCATGGGCCTGTCCCGCGCGTTCCAACGCGCGGTGCTGGGCATGGGGACCGTGGCCTATCAGGGCGTGGAGGGCGCGTTCAGCCACATTGCCCTCACCCGCCTGTTCCAGCATGTACGGGCGCAGGCGTATCCCACCTGGGCGGAGGTGTTCGACGCTGTGGCCAGCGGCGACGCGGCCTACGGCGTGCTGCCCTTTGAAAACAGCCATGCGGGCGACGTTTCCGAGGTGCTGGACCTGTGCTATGCCCACCGGGATATCTGTGTGTGCGACGTATACGACCTGCCCGTCAGCCAGAATCTGCTGGGCGTTCCGGGCGCGCATTTGTCGGACGTGAAAAAGGCTGTGTCCCATCCACAGGCGCTGCAGCAGTCGGCAAAGTTCATCCGCAGCCTGGGGCTGGAAACGCAGGCCTTCCAAAATACCGCCGCCGCGGCAAAAAACGTAGCCGAGGCGGGAGATAAAAGCGTGGCGGCCATCGCTTCGCTGGAGACGGCGGCGCTGTACGGCCTTTCGGTGCTGGCGGAGAACATCAATACCAGCGAGACGAATACCACGCGCTTCATCGTCATCGGCAGGAGGATGAACGCTGCGGGCAACCGGTTCAGCCTGTTGTTCACTGTGGACCACCGGGCGGGCCGGCTGGCCCGTGTGATGCAGCTCATCGGTGCGATGGGCTTCAATCTGGAGTGCATCAAAAGCCGTCCCATGCCCAATGTGCCGTGGGAATATTATTTTTATGTGGAGGTCGTGGGCGACCTTTCGGCGGAAAAATCGAAGGAGCTGCTGGACACGCTGTCCGGCGTGTGCAGGACCGTGCGTGTGCTTGGCGTATATGACCGCCAGGCGGCACGGTAAAGCAGCGGGAAAACAGTTTTCAGCCGCGCACAGCGCGGCGCAGAAAAACGCGGGTGTGAGGATATGAGTATGAAATTGACGATGCGCCTTGGCGTGCGCAGCTATGACATCATTATCAAGCAGGGCGGCCTTTCGCGCGTGGGGCAGCTGATCAACCTGAACCGCCGCGTGCTGGTGGTAAGCGACACCGGAGTTCCGGAGGCATACCTGAAAACCGTACTGGCCCAGTGCCGGGAGGGCGTGCCCGTGGTGCTGCCGCAGGGCGAGGGGACCAAGAGCCTGGAGTGCTTCGGCCAATTGCTCACCGTGATGCTGGAGCACGGCTTTACCCGCGGCGACGCGGTGCTGGCGCTTGGCGGCGGCGTTGTAGGGGACCTTGCGGGCTTTGCCGCGGCCAGCTATATGCGGGGCGTTCCGTTCATCAACTGCCCCACCACGACGCTTTCGCAGATCGATTCCTCCATCGGCGGAAAAACGGCCATCAACCTGGCGGGAACCAAAAACACTGTGGGCGCTTTTTACCAGCCCAGCCTTGTGGTGGCGGACCCGGACACGTTGAAAAGCCTGCCCGAGCGCCATTTCATCAACGGCCTTGCAGAGGCCGTGAAGGCGGGGCTGATTGCGGACGAGGGCCTGTTTGAGCTGTTCGAAACAGAGGACGCCCACGCGAAGATCGAGGAGATCGTCTACCGCAGCCTGGTGATGAAGAAGAACGTGGTGGAGCGGGACGAGCGGGAGGCCGGCCTGCGCGCCACGCTGAACTTCGGCCATACGCTGGGCCACGCCATTGAAAGCGCAAACCACCTGGGCGGGCTGTACCACGGGGAATGCGTGGCGCTGGGCATGCTGCCCATGATCGAGGACGCCTCGCTGCGCCGCCGCACGCGGGCCGTGTATAAAAAGCTGGGCCTGCCGTCCCGTATCCGCTACGATGGCGATGAGATATTTGAATTCATCCGTCACGACAAAAAGACCGGGCCGGATGGCGCCATCACCGTGGTAAAGGTGCCCCGCCTGGGCGAATGCAGGCTGGACAAGGTTCCCTTGGAGGATCTGAAGGCCATCATCGGGGAGGGCGTGCGATGAGCGACACATACGGCAAAAGCGTCACGCTCACGATCTTCGGCGAGAGCCACGGCCCCGCTGTGGGCGCCACAGTGACGGGCCTTGCGCCCGGCGTGCCCGTGGACATGGAATTCATGCGCGGGCAGATGGAAAAACGCCGCGCCAAGGGAAAAATATCCACTTCCCGCACAGAGGCGGACGCGGTGCGCGTGCTTTCGGGCGTATACAGGGGCGCGGCCACGGGTACGGCGCTGACGCTTGTGATTGAAAACACCAATACCCGCAGCGGCGATTATGCAAAAACAGAGGAGCTGCTGCGCCCCGGCCACGCGGATTACACCGCCCACATGAAGTACGGCGGCCATCAGGACGCGCGGGGCGGCGGGCATTTCAGCGGGCGGCTCACGGCCCCCGTTGTGGCGGCGGGCAGCATCTTCACAAAGCTGTTGCAAACAAAGGGCGTTGCCATCGCCACACATCTGGCGCAATGCGCTGGCATTGACGACGCGCCCTTTTCCGGCGACCCGGCGCGGCTGAAGGAGCAGCTGGACGCACTGAACGCCGCGGATTTTGCGGTGCTGGACCCGCTGCGCGCCCGCGCCATGACGCAGGCCATTGAGGCGGCCGCCGCCGAGGGCGATTCCGTGGGAGGGATTCTGGAAACGGTTGTCCTGGGCCTGCCCGCGGGCCTGGGCGAGCCGTTTTTCGGCAGCGTGGAAAGCACGCTGGCCGCGCTGCTGTTCAGCATTCCCGCCGTCAAGGGTGTGGAGTTCGGCCTGGGCTTCGGCTTTGCGGGGCTGACGGGCAGCAGGGCCAACGATGCGTTCCGCATGCAGGGAAGCCGCGTCGTCACGGCTACCAACCACAACGGCGGCGTCAACGGCGGCATCAGCAACGGCATGCCGCTGGTGCTGCGCACGGTGGTAAAGCCTACGCCCAGCATTTACAAGGTGCAGCAGACCGTGGATTTTGCCGCAAAGCGCAATGCCACGCTGCAGATCAGCGGCCGGCACGACCCGTGCATCCTGCACCGGGCGCGTGTGGTGCAGGACAGTCTGGTGGCCTTCGGCCTGGCGGACCTGTGCGGCCAGCACTTCGGCACGGCATGGCAGGGGGGCGCGGCATGGAATATGGATTGATCGGCGGGCGGCTGGGGCACAGCTATTCAAAGCCCATCCACGAGGCGCTGGCGGGCTACGATTACCGCCTGTGCCCGCTGCCTACGCCGGAGGAGGCCCACGCGTTCATGCGCGCGCGGGATTTTAAGGCGGTCAACGTCACGATCCCTTATAAGGAGCTTGTGATGCCCTACTGCGACGTCATCGACAACGCGGCCCGGGCCATCGGCTCGGTGAACACCATCGTCAACAAAAACGGACGGCTGGAGGGCCACAATACCGATTTTGCGGGCTTTACCTATCTGCTGCGGCGGAACGGCATTTCACTGCGGGGAAAAACCGTGATGCTGCTGGGCACGGGCGGCACACAGAAGACCGTGCTGGCTGTGGCAAGGGCCGAGGGGGCGGCGCAGGCCGTGCTCGTCAGCCGCCGCAGCTCCGGGAACGCCATCACCTACGAGGAGGCCGCGCGGCGCGCGGACGTGCAGGTGATCGTAAACACCAGCCCCGTGGGCATGTATCCGAACAACGGCGAATGCCTTGTGGCGCTGGAGAATTACCCACGGCTGGAAGCTGTGCTGGACGTTATTTACAACCCGTTCCACACCGCTCTTTTGCAGCAGGCCGAAGCCCGCGGCCTGCCCGCCGTCAACGGCATGCTGATGCTGGTGGCCCAGGCGAAGTACGCGGCGGAGCATTTTCTCGGCAGGCCGCTCCCGGACGCGGAGATTAACCGCATCGACCGGGAGCTGCGCGGAAAGCTGTCCAACCTGGTCTTAGTAGGCATGCCCGGCAGTGGCAAAAGCAGCCTGGGAAAAGCCTGCGCCAAGCTGCTGGGCAAGCGCTTTGTGGATATGGACGACGTTCTGGTGGAACGCATCGGCGGGCCCATCAGCAGCATCCTTTCCCCGGGCAATGAAACGCCCTTCCGCAACCTGGAAAGCGCTGTGGCGGCGGAACTGGGCAAGGAAAACGGCCAGGTGATCGCCACCGGCGGCGGCGCGGTGCTGCGGGCGCAGAACGTGCGCGCTCTGCGTCAGAACGGCGTGGTGGTCTACATCGACAGGCCGCTCGGGCAGCTCGCGGTGGGAGGGGCGCGGCCCCTTTCCCAAAGTGCGGAGGCGCTGGCCGCCATGCATGCGGCGCGTGCGCCGCTGTACACCGCGGCGTGCGATGCGCGTGTGGAAAACGACGGCCCCTTTGAAAGCGTGGCCGAAGCTATAAAGGAGCGGTTTTATGAAATTCTTGATCATTAACGGGCCGAACCTGAACATGCTGGGCATCCGCGAACCGGACCTGTACGGCACGCTGACCTATGACGGCCTGGTGGAATACATTGCGGCCGAGGCGCGGCGGCTGGGCGTGGAAGCGGAGTTTTACCAGTCGAACCACGAGGGGGATCTTGTTACGGCCATTCAGCAGGCGTATGGGCGCATGGACGGCATCGTCATCAACGCCGGGGCTTATACGCATACCAGCATCGCCATTCTGGACGCGCTTAAGGCTGTGTCCGTCCCTGCCGCCGAGGTGCATATTTCCGACGTGGCAAAACGGGAGGATTTCCGTCAGGTGAGTTATCTGGGCATGGCCTGCTGCTGTAAATTCGCGGGCGAGGGCAAGCAGGGCTATGTTCACGCCATGGAAAAACTAATTGAAATAATCAGAAGCAAAAATACTTAAAGTATAAAACAATCGTACAGCGTGCCGCACGGAAACGGCACGCGGCGGCGCTGGACCGCACCGGCCGCGCGGCGCGCGGTAATCCAACAAGCAGAGGGGAAAGAAAGCAATGATCATCAGCACAAAACGAGGCACTCCGGCGGCGGAACTGGATAAGATCATCCGCGAGTTCGAGGCGAAGGGCCTGTCCGTCACCATGATCCGCGGCACGGATTACAATGTGTTCGGCCTGGTGGGCGACACGACGGTTATCGACGAAAAACAGGTGCGGGCGAACCCGTATGTGGAAAACGTGCAGCGTGTGTCCGAGCCTTACAAAAAAGCGAACCGCCTGTTTCACGAGGCGGACAGCATCATCGACGTGGGCGGCATCAAGGTGGGCGGCAGCGAAAAGATCGCCGTCATCGGCGGGCCGTGCAGCATCGAGAGCGAGGAACAGGCCGTGCGCATTGCCCGCGAAGTGAAGGACGCGGGCGGCTGCATGCTGCGCGGCGGCGCGTACAAGCCGCGCACCTCGCCCTATGCGTTCCAGGGCCTTGGCACAGAGGGCATTTTGGCCATGGCGGCGGCGCGTAAAGCGACCGGCATGCCCATCGTCAGCGAGCTGATGAGCGAGGACAAGATCGATGAATTTGAAGAATATGTGGACCTTGTGCAGATCGGCGCGCGCAATATGCAGAACTTCCAGCTTTTGAAGGCCGTGGGTAAAATGAAAAAGCCTGTGCTGCTCAAGCGCGGGCTTGCCAATACCATCGAGGAATGGATCATGAGCGCGGAGTACATCATGGCCGGCGGCAACGAGAACGTTATTTTCTGCGAGCGCGGCATCCGCACGTTTGAAAAATACACCCGCAACACGCTGGACCTTTCGGTGGTGCCCATCCTCAAGCAGAAATCCCATCTGCCTGTCATCATCGACCCCAGCCACGCCACGGGCGACTGGCGCCTTGTGGAAAGCATGAGCCTTGCGGCCATTGCGGCCGGGGCGGACGGCCTGATCATTGAAGTGCACGACAACCCCGAAGCCGCCTGGAGCGACGGCGCCCAGAGCCTAAAGCCGGAAAAATTCCGCGCCGTGGTGGAAAAGGGACGTAAAATCGCCCAGGTCATTGGGCGGGATATGTAAACGCCTGCAGGTGCGGAAACACGGAAAGCCCCCCTAAGCCCCTTCACCGACACAGCTCGAAACCGTCCCGCCGCGCCCCAGGCGCGGCGGATTTTAAACAGGAGGTTTGCCCATGCGCGCGATTCTGTACCCAAGTGAGATATCCGGCCGCGTGGCCGCGCCGCCGTCCAAAAGCATGGCGCACCGCGCGCTCATCTGCGCGGCGCTGGCCAAAGGCGAAAGCCGCGTGTCGAACCTTTCCGCCTCGCAGGATATCACAGCAACGCTTGCCGCCATGCGCCTGCTGGGTGCGTCCGCGGCGGATATGGACGCGCCGGAGTGCAGGCGCGGCGCCGCGGCGGGCTATGCCCATTGGGGCGGTGAGCGCACGGCCCCCGGCCCGGGCACCCTTATCCTAAAAGGAACGGGCGGCCTGCCCTTTGCGCCGGTGTCCGGCCCGGTGGATTGCTGCGAAAGCGGCAGCACGCTGCGGTTTCTCATCCCGCTCTTTTCCCTCACGGGCGCGCCGGTACGCTTTACCGGGCGAGGGCGGCTGATGGAGCGTCCGCAGGGCGTATATGCGCGGCTGTTTGCGGAGCGGGGCCTCGGCTTTGCGCAGGACGCGGACGGGATTACAGTGCACGGCGCGCTGTCCGCCGGGAAATATACGCTGGCGGGAAACGTCAGCAGCCAGTTCATCAGCGGGCTGCTGTTTGCTCTTCCGCTGCTTTCCGGCGCCAGCGTCATTCAAATCACGCCCCCGTTCGAGAGCCGCAGCTATGTGGACCTGACGCTTCGTGCGCTGGCGGATTTCGGCGTGCGGGCCGCGTTCACGGATGAAAATACCATCGCCGTGCCCGGCGGGCAGACGTACCGCCCCTGCGCGTACACGGTGGAGGGCGATTATTCCCAGGCCGCCTTTCTGGCGGTTTTGGGCGCGGCCCGGGGCGGCGTGGCCGTCACGGGCCTGCGGGAGGATTCTCTGCAGGGCGACCGGGCCATACTGGACATCCTGGCGCGCTGCGGCGCGCGCATCACCCGGACGGACAGCGCGGCGCTGTTTGAAAAAAGCGCCTTGCGGGGAACGGAGATCGACCTTGCGGACTGCCCCGATCTGGGGCCGGTGCTGATGGTGCTGGGCGCGCTGTGCAAAGGCGAAACGGTCATCCGCAACGCCGCGCGCCTGCGCATGAAGGAAAGCGACCGTATCGCCGCCATGGAGCAGGAGCTGCGGAAAATGGGCGCGGAGCTGTTTTCCACACAGGATACCGTGACCGTGCGCGGCGGCGCCCTGCATGGAGCGGACGATTTATACGGCCACAACGACCACCGTGTGGTGATGGCGCTGGCCGTGGCCGCGTATGCGGCGGGCGTGCCCGCCGCCATCGGCGGGGCGGAGGCGGTAAACAAGAGCTGGCCGGACTTTTTTGAAACGGTCCGCGCGCTGGGCGGAAAGGTGGAGCTGACGGATGAATAAAGAGCGCAATATCTGCATCGTGGGCCTGGGGCTCCTGGGGGGCAGCTACGCCATGGGCCTGACGCGCGCCGGGTATACCGTCACGGCTGTGGATGTGCGGCCCGAGGCCATCCGTTACGCGCTGGAAAAGGGCATCATCGCCGCGGGCGCGGTGGAGGACTTTGCGCCGCTGCTGGCCGGGGCCGGCGCGGTGGTGCTGGGCCTGTATCCTCACGCGCTGGTGGATTGGCTTCGAAACAACCAGAAGCACCTCAAGCCCGGCGCGCTGCTCACGGATGTGTGCGGCGTAAAGAGCGGTGTGGTGGAGGAGATCCAGGGCTTTCTGCGCCCGGACGCGGAGTTTATTGCCAGCCATCCCATGGCGGGCAAGGAAGTGAGCGGCGTGGAGCACGCGGATTGCGCGATCTTCAAGCCCGCGAATTTCATCATCGTGCCCACGGAAAAAAACACGCCCCGGGGCCTTGCCTTTGCGCGCGGCCTGGCCGAGACGCTGGGCTTTGCCCACATCACGCAGCTCACCTGCGCCGAGCACGATAAAATGATCGGTTATGTCAGCCAGCTTACCCACGCCATCGCCGTCAGCCTGATGAACGCCAACGACAACACCCATCTGGCCGAGTACACCGGAGATTCCTTCCGGGACCTGACGCGCATCGCGAAGATCAATGAAAATTTGTGGAGCGAGCTGTTTTTTCTGAATAAGGAAAATCTGATCGCGGAGATCGACCAGTTTTCCGCCAGCCTGGAGGGACTGAAGCGTGCGCTGGTGGAAAACGACGAGACGGAATTAAAACGGCTGTTCGTGCAGTCCACTGCGCGGCGCAGGCTGTTTGATAAAAAACGGGAGGCGCGCTGAGATGAAGCTGGAGCAGATGCCGCGTTATCCGCTGCTGTGCGGCTGTACGCCGCTGCAGCGCATGGAGAATCTGGAGCAGGCGCTGGGCTGCGGCCCGCTGTACATCAAGCGGGATGACCTGACGCCGCTGGGGCTGGGCGGCAACAAGACGCGCAAGCTGGAATTCCTGTTGGGAGACGCGCTGGACGGGGGCGCGGACACGCTGGTGACCGTGGGCGGCGTACAGACGAATCACGGCCGTCTGACGGCCGCCGCGGCAGCGAAGGCGGGCCTTGCCTGCACGCTGGTCCTGGACGGCGCGCGGCCGGAAAAGCTCTCCGGCAATCTGCTGCTGGACTGCCTGCTGGGCGCGGAGCTGGTGTACACGAACGGACGGAGCGCATCGGCGGTCATAGAGGAAACGCTGGCTGCGCTGCGGGGCGCGGGCAGAAAGCCCTATTTTATCCCCGAGGGCGGCAGCAACGCCGTGGGCAGTGCCGGGTACCTTGCCATGGTGCCCGAGCTGCTGGCACAGGCGGACAGCCTGCCGGTTCCCCCCGCACGGCTGGTGTGCACCATGGGCAGCCTGGGAACGTTCGCGGGGCTGTGGCTGGGAGCCAGAGCCTTCGGCGCGCCGTTTTCCGTCACGGGCGTGGCGGTGAACCCCACAACAGGATACACGCGGGAAAGGGCCGCGGCGCTGGTGAATGAGATGAGCGCGGCCTACGGGCTGGACATTGCCGCCGCGCCGGAGGATATGGACATCATCTACGCCGACGCGGCGCACGATTACGCAGGCCCGGACTACAACGTACCGGACGCAAAGACGCGCGGGGCCGTGGAACTGCTGGCCCGCACGGAAGGTATTTTTCTGGACCCGTGCTATACGGCAAAGTCCTTCCGGGGCTTTTGCGACATTGCGCGGGAGCTAGACGGCGGAGCCATATTCGTGCATACAGGCGGCACGCCCGCTTTGTGGACGCAGGAGCATCTGGACGCTTTTGCAGCGGACTACTGGAATTGAATCAGACACGGCAGAACAAAAGCACCCCGGCACGCACATGTGCCGGGGCGCTTTGTTTTAAAAAGAATCATGCCCGCGGGGTTTCGCCGTCATTCCGCGCATGCATCCACGCTTCCAGCTCTTCGGCGGGCATGGGGCGCGCATAAACGTAGCCCTGCACCAGGTCGCAGCCTACGCTGCGCAGAAATTCCACCTGTTCCGGCGCTTCAATGCCCTCGGCCACCGTCTCAATGCCCAGCTTTCGGGCAAGCTCCACGATGGATTCCACCACATCGTGGGCGCGCTGGGAATCCTCCAGGAAAAAGCTGCGGTCCAGCTTCACGGAGTCCACCATGAAGGACTTGAGCAGCCCCAGCGACGAGAACCCGGCGCCGAAATCGTCCAGCGAGCAAAGAAAGCCGAGCTCGTGCATGCGCCGGATGGCTTCTTTTACGTTCAGAATATCGCCGACGGTGAAAAAGATGGATTCCGTCAGTTCCAGCTCGATCAGGCCGTCGGGGATCTGGTACTGGTCCCGGATATCCGCAAACCGCCGCAGAAAATCCGGCGTCTGGAAATGCTGGCGCGAGAGGTTCACCGCGACGGGAAACACCGGCGCACCCTGCGCCAGCCGGCCCGCAAGCATGGCGCAGACCTCCTCGAACACATACAGATCCAGCCGGCAGATGTCGCCGTTGCGCTCGAACACGGGAATAAAATCCGAAGGATAAATAAAGCCCTTCTGCGGATGCTGCCAGCGCACCAGCGCCTCCGCGCTGGCGGTACGGCCGTCCCGCAGGCGAACCTTGGGCTGGTAGTACACCTTGAAATCCCGGTTTGCCAGCGAGCTGTCCAGCAGATTGGCGAGCTCCTTTTCCCACTGCATCCGCTCGGTGATGCCCGCGTCGTAGAACGCGCAGCGCCCGCTCTCCGCAGGCTTGCTTTTGCGGGCTGCGTCCGCGCGGTCCTGCATCACGGCCACGTCTGTTTCCGGGTTCTGTACGAGGTAAGCGCCCGCCAACAGCGTCAGATAATAGGGCTGCTCGCGCTGGGCGTTGAAAGCGTTGACATCGGCGCGAATCTCATCCAGCCGGGCAATGACGGCGTCCTCCCGGTGCTCATGCAGGCACAGGAAAAAACGCCCGGCCTCGCCGCGGGCTGCGGCCTCGTCCGGACGGATGCGGCGTTCCAGCATCCGCATCACATGGCGCAGTGTGTCGTTGCCGTCCTGGGGGCCGAAGATCTCATTGATGAGGCGGTAGTCCATCAGGTTCAGCGAGACGACGGTGAATGCACCGGGCTTTGCGCCGTTCAGCACATGGCGGCAGGCATACTGGAAACGCGCGCTGTTCATGCCGCCCGTTAGAGGGTCTACAAAGGCAATGTGCTCCAGCTGGCGGCGGTGGCTGTAATAGATGCCGCACATAGCTGCAAGGACCAGTGAAAACAGGAGGATGACTGCAGCGCTGAGCAGAAACGTCTGCTGGATATAAGCGTCGGTGTCGTGAGAAATGATGTCGGCGGGCAGAATGGTGAGAAGCACCCAGTCAAAGATGTCCAATGGGTCGTAGGACATGACCACATTTACGTTGTCCGATGTGGTGAAAGAGAGCAGGCCGCCCACACTCGCCTGCATATCCGTCTGCATTTGTTCTATGGCAGCGGTCAGCTCCGGGTGCTCGTCCGCGACAAAAAGGTCGTCCAACGCCACGAAGAAGTCCAGGTCGGCGGGAGAGATGATCACATTTCCGTCACGGTCGATGATGCAGGAAACGCTGTTTCCGTCGAAGCCGTCTGTCTCGATCAGCGCCTGCATGTTGGCTTTGTCGCGCTCCCCGGCCAGTACGCCGGAGACCGTCCCGTTATAAAGGATGGGAATGGTATAAAGAATGCGCTGATTGTCTAGGAAGGAAACGCCGTGCTCCCCCGCAGCGGACGCTTCAAAGCCCGGCAGGCCGCTGAAATCACGGGAGGAGCCGTCGGTGCAGACGCCCTTTCCGTCCAACCCGCACAGAACGAGCTGGGTGAAGCCGAGCATCGGCGTTTTGCGCTTCAGAAATTCCATGCGTGCATCGGTATCGTCCATGCGCACAAGGCTGTCGGACAGCATCTCAAGGTCCTGCATCACGTGGAAAAGCTGGGCGCTGATGTTCTGCGCCATTTGGAAGGTGACGTCGTTTACATACGCCTGTGTGCTTTTTCCCACGGCATTTTTCAGGCCGTTGGCGTTCACCACCGAGAAGATGCACACGGCGGCGATGAGCACCGCCAGGAATACGATCAGCAGGCCATAAAGCGAACGGTGGAGCCAGTTACGGGAATTGTGCCGAACCGGCGTGTTCTGACGCCCCATAATCGTGACCCCTCCTTTGGCCGCATGGCCTGAAATATTGCATGGCGGCGTAATGCCGGGCGGACAATATAACTGTATAATATTTCGAAAAAAAAGACAAGCAATTGTCCGCTTTTTTACAGAAAACGGCAAAAAGCAGCGCCAGCGCAGAAACAAACTGCACTGGCGCTGCAAAAACAACCAGCCGGACTCAGACGCCGGAATAAGCGGAGAAGCCGCCGTCGATGGGGATGACAACGCCCGTGATGAAGGAGGCGGCCTTGTTGTTCAAAAGGAACAGCAGCGCGCCGTCCAGCTCCTCGCTTTCACCGAAGCGGCCCATCGGGGTGGCGGCAAGGATCTTGCCGGTGCGCGCCGTGGGCGTGCCATCCGCGTTCCACAGCAGAGCAGCGTTCTGCTTGGTGGAGAAGAAGCCCGGAGCGATGGCGTTGCAGCGGATGCCCACCTTGGAGAAGTGAACGGCCAGCCACTGGGTGAAGTTGGAGATGGCAGCCTTCGCGCCGGAGTACGCCGGGATCTTCGTGAGCGGGGTGTAAGCGTTCATGCTGCTGATGTTGATGATGTTGCAGCCCTCGCGGCCCACCATCTGGCGCGCGAACGCCTGCGTCGGGATCAGCGTACCCAGGAAGTTGAGGTTGAACACGAACTCCACGCCGGAGGCGTCCAGGTCAAAGAAGCTTTTGGTGTCAGCGTCGATGTCGCCTTCCTCAAAATATTCCTTGTCGGTGGTGGCGCGCGGATTGTTGCCGCCCGCGCCGTTCACCAGAATATCGCATTTGCCAAAGTCCTTTTCCACGGCGTCCGCCACTTCATAGCAGACGGCCTTGTCCAGCACGTTGCACTTGTAGGCCTTGGCAACGCCGCCCTCGGCGGTGATCTCATCCGCGAAGCTCTGTGCGGCTTCCTCGTTCAGGTCCAGCAGGGCGACCTTCGCGCCCGCGCGGGCCAGCGTTTTGGCAAACGCACTGCACAGCACGCCGCCCGCGCCGGTGACAACGGCAACTTTGCCGGAAAGATCGGTATCCAGTACATTTTTGTTCATGGGAATGACGCTCCTTTCAAAATTCAAATGGCGGGCGGCATGCGGCCGCCCGGCGTTTTGGCGGAATCAGCAAAAGCTGCGGGCTTCCTGCGGCCCATTCCGCCGGCTTCAGGCAACCTGTGGCACAGCGGGCCGCGCGGCCTGTACGCCGGTTCGGCGGGAGCGCACGCCCCGCCGGGCCGGAAAGCATCCAAAGAAGCCGCCTTATTTACGGTCCTTTTCACAGGCTTCAAACAAGCCGTTGATATAAGTGGCCCCAAGGGCGCGGTCAAACAGGCCGTAGCCGGGCTTGCCCGTCTCGCCCCAGATCATGCGGCCGTGGTCCGGACGGACATAACCGTCGAAGCCCGTCTCCACCAGCGCCTTGACGATCTCGTAAATATCCAGGCTGCCGCAGCTGGACAGATGGGCGCGCTCCTCAAAGCTGCCGTCGTCCATGATCTTGACGTTGCGGATGTGCATGAAGCCGATGCGGCCCATGGCGCTGTATTTGCGCACCATCTTGGCCACGTCGTTGGATTTGGCGCAGCCCAGGCTGCCGGTGCACAGGCACAGGCTGTTGGCGGGGCTGTCTACCAGAGCCAGGAAGCGGTCCAGGTTTTCCTCGCAGGTGATGATGCGGGGCAGGCCGAAGATGGGATAGGGTGGGTCGTCCGGATGAATGGCCATCACAACGCCGCACTCCTCGGCCACGGGAATGACCTTCTTGAGGAATTTCTCAAGGTTTTTCCACAGACCTTCCTCACCGATGGCGCCGTAGGCGTTGATGAGCTCGCGCACCTCCTCCTGGGAGTAGCTGGAGTCCCAGCCGGGCAGATGGATGTCGTCCTTCAGCGGGTCAAGGCCGTTCATCTGGTCCCAGTACATCACAAGGCTGGTGGAGCCGTCCGGCGCCTTTTTGTCCAGCTGTGTGCGCGTCCAGTCGAACACGGGCATAAAATTATACGTGACGCACTTTACGCCGTACTTGGCGCAGCGGCGGATGTTTTCGCAGTACACGTCCAGCAGCTCGTCCACATTGTTGCGGCCGAGTTTGATGTCCTCGTGCACGGGGATGCTTTCGACAACGTCGAACACAAGGCCGTGGGCCTCGCACTGGGCCTTCATCTTGGCCAGGCTCTCCTCGGGCCACACCTCGCCGGGCTTCACATCGTACACAGCGGAAACGATGCTGTGCATGCCCGGAATCTGCGAGATGTACTCCAAAGAAATGGGGTCGGATTCGCCATACCAGCGGAATGACATTTTCATAGAAAAAACCTCCCGTTTTTGTTTTCAGTACACTGCGGTGCGCAAAGCCGCAGAACGCGGCATTTTGATACTTTTAGTGTACCATACGGATTTACAATAAAAATTGTTATTATTGCTTGACGCATTGCGAAACTTGTCTTAAACTAAAAGTAAAGGACCGTTGGGGGAACTGCGGCGGCACCGTCCCTGTGCGGTGCGGAAGGAGGGCTGCCGGTTGGCGGGCAAAGCACAGAATTTTACGCAGCGCCAGCACATGCTGCGCCCCGGATACGAGATCTTCCGCTACTGCGATTCCGAGCTGGGCGAGGTCTCTCTGCACCACCATGATTTTTACGAGATCTACCTGTTTCTGAACGGCAGCGTGGAATACAGCATCGAGAGCCGCATCTACCGCCTGCTGCCCGGCGACATCCTGCTCATCGGCCCCATGGAGCTGCACCAGCCCCGCATTGCGAAGGACCACGGCCCCTATGAGCGGATGGTGCTCTGGCTGGACAAGCGGTATCTGGAACAGCTCAGCACGCCCCAGACGAGCCTGACGCGCTGCTTTGACGCAAGCGTGCCCGGCCATACCAATCTGCTGCGCCTGCCGCCTGCCCAGCGGGCGGAGAGCCAGACGCTGATGGAGCGCCTTGCGGCGGAGAGCGAGAGCGCGCAGGCCGCGGCCTATGGCAGCGATGTGGTGGCGCGGGCGTGCCTGCTGCAGCTTCTGGCCGGGTTGAACCGCTTCGCGCTGGCGGCCCCGGCCCGCCACGAGGTGGAGGACAAGGCGGGCCCTGTCGTGGCCGAGGTGCTGCACTATATCAACGAGCATTACCCGGATGAGCTGTCGTTAGACCTGCTCTCCGCAAAATTTTTTATCAGCAAATACCATCTTTCCCACGAATTCCACCGCCTGGTGGGCACCAGCGTATACCGGTACATCATCCAGAAGCGCCTTGTCATCGCAAAGCAGATGCTGGCGAACGGCGTGGCGCCCACGGACGTGTACGGCCATTGCGGCTTTGGGGATTACGCCAACTTTTACCGGGCGTTCAAGGCGGAATATCATATCAGCCCGAAACAGTTTCTGGGCCGGGCTGGAAATGAAAATACATTTGGAGGTTGACGCAAAATGTTTACTGTGACAAAAACCACTCAGGGCGCGTATACAGCCTATGTCCTGGCCGATACCGGCGCCGGCACCACCGCCACCGTCGTGCCCGAAAAGGGCGGCATGGTGACGAGCTTCACCAAAAACGGAGATGAATATTCCTGGCTGCGGGAGCCGAACTTCTCGCAGCCGGAGCGCCCGCGCTGCGCCATGCCCGTGCTGTTCCCCATGTGCGGGCGCGCGCCGCAGGACGCGAACACCTTCGGCGGCAAAAGCTATCCTATGATCATCCACGGCATCGTCCACTCCATGCCCTGGCAGGTGGTGGAGACGGGCGAGACGGACGGCGCATCCGTCACCGTGCGCGTCACGGACAACGCCGAAACGCGGGAGAGCTATCCTTTTGCGTTCAGCGTTACCATCCGGTATGTGCTCAGGGGCGGCGAGCTGCGCTTTGAGCAGACCTATGAGAATACCGGCAGCACGGACATGCCGTTCTCCTTCGGTTTCCATCCCTATTTCCGTGTTTCCGATGTGCGCAACCTGGAGTGGGATATCAAAGCCGGCCTGACGGCCGACCCGGACACGGGCAGAGACACGCCGTTTGAAGGCGTGGATTTCCCCTATGACGACGAGCAGACCACCCGCTATTATAAGGGCGTGCAGAGCCCCATGCGCTTTACAGACAAAGAGCTGGGCCACACCGTCACCGTGAAGTTTGACGGGAACTTTAAAAACGCCGTGCTGTGGAGCCAGTGCCCGCTGGGCTTCGTGTGTATGGAGCCGTGGAACGGATTCCCCGGCAGCCTTGCCACCCCGGACCACGAGACGCTGGCCCCGGGCAAAGCGCTGAGCGCCGTTATGAGCATTGAAATTTAAGGCGATACCGTTTGCAGAGCAGCAGCCGCATGCCGGAAGTGTATTTCGGCACGCGGCTGCTGCTTTATACATCGGCGGCCCGCTGAAGAAACCGTGCCGCCGCCGTCGTTCCGTCAGCAGAACACGAAAGGGAGCGGAACGGATGGAACAAACGGGAAAATTTTCAAACGGGCGGGCAGCGCTGGGGCTTCTGGCGCTGGTGATTCTGGCGGCGGCGCAGCTGGGCGCGCAGCTTCTGGCAAGCTTGCCGCCGATGATGGGCGCGCCGGTGTGGCTGGGCAATGTACTGGCCGGCGTGCTGTACGCGGCGCTGGGGGTGGCGGGGCTTTTGCTGCTGTGCGGAAAGGGCCTGCGCGTGACGCCGGAGGAATGCCGTCTTGCACCGGTGCGGCTGCGCCCTGTCTGGGCGGTGAGCGCGGTGCTGATGCCCGCGCTGGCGGCAGGCGCGCTGCTGTGTCAACCGGGACATTGGCAGGCCGGGGCTGCGGAGGACGCCGCGGCGGTAACGGCGGGCGCGGTATTTTTCTTCGGCGCGGGCACGGGCATCGTCGAGGAGGCCGTGTTCCGCGGCGTTCTAATGACGGCCGTCGAGCGCCGCTGGAACAAAACGGCTGCGGTGCTCGGCCCCTCCCTGGCGTTCGCCCTGCTGCACGTCCTGGGACGGGAGCTGAGCTTTGCAGGCGTACTGCAGCTTCTTGCGGCGGGCACGGCGGTGGGCGTACTGTTCTCTCTGGTGGCTTATGAGAGCGGCACGGTGTGGTGCGGCGCAGCCATGCACACCGTATGGAATATGGTAATGATCGGCGGCGTGCTGCACATCGGCCCGGAGCCCGACGGATACGCGCTGTTCAATTATGTGCTGGCCTCCGCTTCTCCGCTGGTGACGGGCGGTGATTTCGGCGTGGAGGCGTCTCTTCCCGCCATTGCAGTCTATCTGAGCTTCAGCGCGCTGGCGCTGCTGCGGCTGAAGCGGAGCAAGGCGTTTGCACACACTGCGTGAACAGCGCCCGGCCCGGGCTTGCCCTTCAGCTGGGGAGCGGCTGCGCGCCAAGTGGCAAAAAACAACCGCCCCGGCACACACGGCCGGGACGGCTCTTGGCTATTTGTCCGGAGCGTAGGAAAACGCCCGCCGCCCCGCGGGAATGCGGCGCGCCTTTATTCTGCCTGCCCGGCCAGCTTGGCCAGGTCCAGGCCGGTCACATCGCTGACAGGCACGCTGAACGCGATGCCGCGTTCGCCCGTGCGGGCGAACGCCTCGTTGCAGATGGCCTTCATGATGGGCTGCTTTTGGGCAGCGGCCGTCAGGATAAGCACTACGTCTTTTTCCGGCTGGATGGTGATGTGCAGGAATTTTTCGGCTTCCTCGCTGCTCAGGCCGCGCGCACGCGCCACAGTGCCGCCGCGTGCGCCCGCTGTCTTGGCCGCGGCCATCACGTCGTCCGCCATGCCGTGCTCCACCACGGAGATGATAAGCTCGAACTGGTTGTTTTCCGTCATCGGGGGAACCTCCCTTTCCACGTTGATCTCGGCGCGCACCCGGCCGCCGTCTGTCTGGCGGTTTGCCGCCGCGCTGATGCCGGAAAGCGGCACGGTGAATGCAATGCCCTTACCCGGCCGGGAAAAGCCAAGTGCCAGCGTCAGGTCCGCCAGCAGCGGCGCCACCAATGCACCCGGCACAAGGCTGAGCACGATGTCCTTCTCCGGCTCGTCCAGCCCAAGGTAATCCATCACCTCGGCGCTGGCGGTGCCGTGCCCCAGCATCACCAGCTGCACGGCCACGTGCCGCGCCCGGCAAAGGTCCACTACGCGGTCGCCCTTGCCTCGGTCCACAATGGTCACCATGCAGCGCACGGGTGAAATGAAATCCGTCATGTTACGTCCTCCCCGGCCGATACGCCGAATTCGATGATCTCTTCGTCCTGCACCGCGTGCACTTCGGCCTCTGCCGGCACACGGCGCGTCTTGAACTGGTACACAAGGCCGATGATCTGGATGGTGATGAGCGGCGTCATGGCGACCATGGCCACGATGCCGAAGGCGTCTGTCAGAATGTTGCCTCCCACCGCCTCGCACGCGCCCATGGCAAAGGGCAGCAGAAACGTGGCCGTCATGGGGCCGGAGGCCACGCCGCCGGAATCGAAGGCAATGGCTGTAAAGATCTTGGGCACAAGAAAGCTGAGGCCGAGCGCAAGCGCATAGCCCGGCACCAGGAACCACAGCAGAGAAACGCCCGTCAGCACGCGCACCATCGAAAGCCCCAAAGATACCGACATGCCGATGGAAAGCCCCGCCATCATCACCTTCTGCGAGATGGCGCCGCCGGTGATCTCCTCCACCTGCTTGTTCAGAACCAGCACGGCCGGCTCGGCCTTGACGATATAGTAGCCGATGAGCATGCCCAGCGGCACGAGCACCCAGTTATAAGGCAGCTCGGCCAGCTGCTTTCCGATGTAGTTGCCCGCGGGCATAAAGCCCACGTTCACGCCCGTCAGGAACAGCGTCAGCCCCACCAGCGTGTACAGCATGCCCACCAGGATCTTCACCAGAGCCTTGCGGCGCAGCTTCAGGAAGAAGACCTGGAACACCACGAAAAACGCGAGGATGGGCGCCAGCGCCAGCAGAACCTCTTTTGCGTAATCGGGCAGGGCGTGGCCGAATTCCAGCCAAAGCTCCCGCGTGCTGGCAATGTCCGGAATGGACAGCGGCGTGTAGCCGGCCCCTTCGGGGTTGTAGATCATGCCCAGGATGAGCACGGAAAGAATGGGCCCGATGCTGCACAGCGCCACGAGGCCGAAGCTGTCGCTCTCGGCGTTTTTGTCGCCGCGCACGGCTGTCAGGCCCAGGCCCAGCGCCATGATGAACGGCACTGTAATGGGGCCCGTTGTCACGCCGCCGGAATCGAAGGCCACGGCCAGGAACGCGTCGGGCACGAATGCCGCCAGCGCGAATACCACAATGTAGAAGCCAATGAGCAGCCACGAAAGGTTCCACCCGAACAGGATGCGCAGAAACGACACCACCAAAAAGAACCCCACGCCGGCGGCCACCGTGAAGATGAGCACGCGGTCCGGCACCGCGGGCGTCTGGCGGGCCAGCACCTGCAGGTCCGGCTCGGCCACGGTGATGATCACGCCGATGACAAAGCAGGCCGCAACGATGAGCCACAGCTTTTTCGAGCGCGTGAGCTGTGTGCCTACCTGCTCGCCGATGGGCATCATGGCCATGTCCGCGCCCAGCGTAAAAAAGCCCATGCCCAGAATGAGCAGCGCCGCCCCGGCCAGGAACAGCATCAGCGTGGAAAGCTCCATGGGCACCACCGTCATGCCCAGCGCCAGTACGATCAGGGTGATCGGGATGACCGCGCTCAGCGATTCATGGATCTTGAGTTTCAGTTTCTTGTTCATATCTCGCCACCTTTCCGTGCGTTCGGGAATAATACCATACGTATTAATTTTATCATAAGGGAAGGGCGAAAGATGTTAAGAAAGTATAAAGATAATGAAACCGGTAGGATTTTCCCTTTGTTCGCGGGAGCGAAAACATAAAATCCCCCGCTGCAGGCGTCGTCCTGCATTCAGGGGATTTTATCCGTTCTATGTTTTACCGCATCTGGCCAAAGGCTGCGGCGGGCCGGATGTGAGGGCGGGGCCTCATACCTCGTAATCGCAGCACACACGTTCACAGATGACGCTGTGCACGAACTCCTTGACCTTGCAGTGGGCCGGATGGTCCGCGTATACGGCCAGCGCCGCGCGGTCCTCCAGCTCGGTGTACAGCGCCACGTCGTAGCCGTTGAAGCCCACGCCTACCTCGGCGCGCAGCAGCCCGGGCACAACGCCCACCAGTGCCTCCAGCTTTTGCTTCATGATGGCGCCGTTCTCCGCCACCTTGTCCTTGTCGGCCAGATTCCACATTACGATATGTTTAACCACTTTACATCTCTCCTTTTGGTATAATTACCTGTGCGGCGTTTGTTTTCAACAGCATATCACGGTTTTTCTTCAATTTCAATGTCCTCCAGGCCAATATCGTTTTTGATGACGTTGCCCGGAGCGATGGAGGTTTTGCCGTATTTTCTGCGGATGGCGTCCAGGCTCTGTTCCAGCCGTTCCCGTTTTTCGTCCCGGGGACGCTCCGGCTTCAGCAGTGAGAGCTGGCGTCCCTCGCGTCCGTCCGTCAGGTTCAGCGCCGTAACCGTGAGCATGCGGATGGGCGCGTCCAGGTTCCAGTTGGCTTTTACCAGCTCCAGGGCCGCCCCGCCGATCTCCCGTGCCAGATGGGAGGGCCAGGGCAGCGGTTTCTGGCGTGAGATGCTTTTCAGGTCCGGGTTTTTGATGAGCACCTGCACGGCAGCGGCGTACAGGCCGTGGGCGCGCAGGCGGGTGGCCACTTCGTCCGCCAGCGCGTAAAGCCCGGCGCGCACGTCGGCTTCGCCCACCAGGTTGCGCTTGAACGTCAGGCCGTTTCCCACGCTTTTTATCTCCGGGCGCTCGTCCGCGGTACGCACGGGAGAATTCTCCTCCCCTCTGGCGTAGGCGCCCAGCTCCGGCCCCAGCTTGCCCAGCGCCGCGCGCAGGTCCTCGTCCTTCGCCGCGGCCAGCTGCCCAATGTTCCGGACGCCCAGCCCCGCCAGTGTATTTTGCGCCGAGCGCCCCACGTAAAGCAGCGTGTTTACGGGCAGCGGCCACACGATGCGCCGGAAATTTTCCGTGTCGATGACCGTCACGGCGTCCGGCTTTTTATAATCCGACCCCAGCTTGGCGAATACCTTGTTGAAGCTGACGCCCACCGAGATGGTGAGGCCGGTTTCGGCCTTCACGGCCCGGCGGACGGCGTCGGCCACGCCGGCGGGAGAGCTGCCGAACAGCCGCCAGGTCTGCGTCATGTCCAGCCAGCTCTCGTCGATCCCGAACGGCTCTATACGGTCTGTATAACGGGCATAGACGGCGTTGACGGCACGGCTCATCTCCCGGTACTGCCCGTGGTGCGGGGGCAGCAGCTTCAGGCCGGGGCACTTGCGCAGCGCGCTCCAGACGGTTTCGGCCGTCTGGACGCCGTACCGCTTCGCGGGCTCGTTTTTCGCCAGGATGATGCCGTGGCGGTCGTCCGGGCTGCCGCATACGGCCACGGGCACGCCGCGCAGCTCCGGGTAGCGCAGCAGCTCTACCGAGGCATAAAAGCTGTTGCAGTCGCAGTGAAAGATCACGCGCTGTTCTTCCGGCAAATCCGCCGCCCTCCTCTCAGGCACAGTACTGGACGATTCACAGCTGGCGCCTTCAGCACGCAGCTGTCCGTTTGCGCGCCCGCCTTGCGCAGGCGCAGGGCCGTGCGTCCGGCCAAAGGCACGGGCGGCGTCTCTACGGCTGTGCCGCCCCGCCCCCGCTTGTAAATTTTCCGCTCTGCTTCACAAAAATCCCCGTCAATACACAAAACGCGGCGGCCGGAGCCGGACAGCCTGCGCCCAAGACGCGGACTGCGGTTTTTGTTTCGTGCGGCGCAAAATTTTCCGGTGCGGCCCCGCGCTCCGAATTATGCGGCGCCGGCCCAGGTTCCTTTTGCTTATTATAACATTTTGTAGTATAATACAAAATACATAATGGCGCATCCGGCGCCGTGGAAAAAACAGGTAAAAGCCGCATTTGAAAGGAGCTTTTGACATGGACAGCAATGTGAATAAAATTCTGCAGAATATCGTGAACACCGCCACCTTGGCCGCCGACGAGGCAAAGGCCGCGGTGCACAACGCCGGAAAGGCCGTTGCCGGAAAATACGATGAAGTGAAGATGAACATCGAGCTTGCCCGCCTGTCCGACGAGCAGGAGGACGTATTCAGCGACATTGGCCGCATGCTGTTCCTCATGCATACGGGTGCCGTTAAAGATACGGTCATGAGCGACGAGGGCGAAAAGTCCCCGCAGCAGGTCATCGACGCGCTGCTGGTCTCGGCGGAGCAGGTACAGCAGGAGATGGACGTCATCACCGACAAGCTCACCGTTTGCCGCAACGAGAAGATCTGCCCGTGCTGCGGCCGCATCTGTGGTGAGCACGACGCGTTCTGCGCGGTGTGCGGCACGTGCCTGTCCGAGGAAGAGCCAGAGGCGGGGAAAGCACCCGCGGCAGAGCCGGAAATACAGCCCGCAGCCGCTGACGCCCCCGCGGCGGAGCCGGAAGCCGAAGCGGAGCTGCCCGCGGAATAAGCGCGGCGGAGAAAACAAATGACGTATACGATCTACGAATTGCTATGCTTTTTTGTCATCTACTCGGTGCTGGGCTGGTGCCTTGAGGTATGCTTCTGTACCATCAATACGGGCTAGTTCGTCAACCGCGGCTTTTTGAACGGGCCGGTGTGCCCCATTTACGGCTTCGGCATGGTGATCGTGCTGGTGGCTCTGACGCCGCTGGCCCACAGCCTTCCGGTGCTTTTCGTGGGCGGTGCGCTGCTCACCAGCGCGCTGGAGCTTGCGGCCGGCTGGATATTGAAAAAGGTGTTCCACACCAGCTGGTGGGATTACAGCGACGTCCCGTTCAACCTGGGAGGATATATCTGCCTGAAGTTCAGCCTGGCCTGGGGCGTGGCCGTGGTGGCCGTTATGAAAGGCCTCCAGCCCGCGGTGGCGGCACTGGTGCGCGCCGTGCCCCGCACGCTGGGCATTGTGCTGCTGTGTGCGGCGGGCGCAGCCTTTGCGTGCGACCTGGCGGTGACGGTGGCCGGCATCCTCAAGCTGAACCGCGACCTTGGGCATATTGCCGAGGTGGCGCGCCTGCTGCACGCAGGCAGCGACCGATTGGCCGAGGGCCTGGGCGACACGGCGCTGGCCGTGGACGGCAAGCTGGATGCAACAAAGCTGGACGCCGCCGCCCGCATCGACATCGCCAAAGCGGAAATTCTGGACCACCGCAACGCCGTGGCCCGCCGCCTTTTGAAGGCGTTCCCCAACATGCGCCCGGCCGAGCATGAAGCGCTGGAACAGCTGAAAAGCTGGGTCGAGGAAAAAAATGCCGCTCTGCGCGCGCAGGCGGAAAAGGTAACCGGCAAAAAGAAGTGAAGAAGGAGCTTTATCCCACATGAAAACCACTCCGTTGAAAGGCATGAAAGACATCCTGCCGCGCGAGCAGCGCATCCGCGACTACGTGCAGGGCGAGATCTTAAAGACTTACCGCGCCGCGGGCTTCGAACGCATCTCCACGCCCATTATGGAAGACATGGAGAACCTGGACAAAAGCGACGGCGGCGACAACCTGAACCTGATCTTCAAGGTGCTCAAGCGCGGCGACAAGCTGGAAAAGGCGCTGGCCTCCGGCAGCGAAAAAGAGCTTTCCGACATGGGCCTGCGGTACGACCTGACGCTGCCGCTCTCGCGATACTACGCGGCCAACCGGGAGCAGCTCCCCGCACCGTTCAAGGTCATCCAAACAGACCGGGTGTACCGTGCCGAGCGCCCGCAGAAGGGCCGCCTGCGTGAATTCGTGCAGTGCGACATCGACATCCTGGGCGATGAAAGCCCCAATGCCGAGGTGGAGCTGATTGATGTGACGGCCCGCGCGCTGCTGGCCATCGGCTTTTCCGATTTTACCGTGCATATCAACGACCGCCGCCTGCTGCGCGGCATGCTCGAAAGCTTCGGCTTCGCGCCGCAGGCGCTGGACACCGTGTGCGTCACATTCGACAAGCTGGATAAGGTCGGCCCGCAGGGCGTGGCGGCGGAGCTTGCGGAAAAGGCGATGCCCGCCGCGGCGGTGCAGGCGCTGGAGGCCTTTTTGGAAAAAGGCGCGTTCTCGCTGGATGATGTATCCGCGCTGTGCGCGGACAAGAGCCTGGGCGGCTCGGTGCGTTATGTGTTGGATACCGTGGGCAGGCTGTCCGGCGGCCGGTATGCCGTCGAGTACACGCCTTCGCTGGTGCGCGGGCAGGGCTATTACACGGGAATGGTGTTCGAAGTAACGTGCGCCGCGTTTTCCGGCGCCGTCGCGGGCGGCGGACGCTACGACGACATGGTGGGTAAGTTCCTCGGGCAAAAGGTGCCCGCGGTGGGCTTTTCCATCGGGTTTGAGCGCATCTGCTCCATCCTGCTGGACCAGGGCTACGCGGTGCCGGACGAAAAGCCGCGCCTTGCGCTGTTGTACGGTGCGGACGCGGATTTCGCGGACGTGCTGCAAAAGGCGGAGGCGCTGCGCGGAGAATACGCGGTGACGGTGCTGGCCGCGGCCAAAAAAGTGGGCAAACAGCTGGACCGTTTGCAGCAGAGCGGCTGCGCGGCTGCGTGCTTTTATGAAAAATATCCCGAGATAAAGCCGCTCGGGGAAAACGCGTGAGCGCTGCGGCCGGGGCGGGCGACGCCCAATACCGAAAAATGACGCAGACGCCCATCCCAAGGCTTGTTACCACACTGGCCGTGCCCACCATCGTCAGCATGCTGGTGACGGCGGTGTACAATATGGCCGACACGTTTTTTGTGGCGCAGCTGGGCACCAGCGCGGCGGGAGCTGTGGGCATCGTGTTTTCGCTGATGGCCGTCATCCAGGCCATCGGCTTCATGCTGGGCATGGGCGCGGGCAATCTTGTTTCCCGCTATCTGGGCGCGAAGGAGCAGCGGCAGGCGGACTGTGCGGCGTCCACCGCATTTTTTACGGCGTTGGCCTTCGGCCTTGGCATCACGGTGCTGGGCACGCTGTTTCTGGACCCGCTCATGCGTGTGCTGGGCGCGACGCCCACCATTCTGCCCTATGCGCGGGATTACGCGCGCTACATCCTGTTCGGCGCGCCGGTCATGTGCGCGTCCTTCGTGCTCAACAACATCCTGCGGGGCGAGGGCAAGGCCATGCTGGCCATGGTGGGCATCGGCCTGGGCGGCGTGCTGAACATCGGGCTGGACCCGCTGTTCATCTATACGTTCGGGCTTGGCATCGCGGGCGCGGCCATTGCCACGCTGCTCAGCCAGTGCGTCAGCTTCGCCATTCTTCTGGCGTGCTTTCTGCGCCGCAAAAGCGCGGTGCGCCTGCACATCGGGCAGGTGTCCCGCAAGGCGGAGGTGTACGCGCGCATCATCAAAACGGGCATGCCGTCCTTCTGCCGCCAATCTTTGGCCAGTGTGGCCACGGTGCTGCTGAACGTGAACGCCGCCGTTTACGGCGACGCGGCCGTCGCGGCCATGAGCGTGGTGGGACGCATTTTCATGTTCGTGTTCTCGTTCATGCTGGGATTCGGGCAGGGCTTCCAGCCCGTTGCGGGCTACAATTTCGGTGCAAAGCGGTACGACCGGGTGCGCGGGGCCACTTATTTCACAATGCTGGTGGGCACGGTGCTGATGAGCGTGCTGGCGGTGGCCGGCTTTCTGGCCGCGCCGGGCGCGCTGGCGCTGTTCCGCCGGGACGACGCAGAGGTCATCGCCATCGGTGCGCTGGCGCTGCGGGCGCAGTGCGTGGTGCTGCCGTTGTTCGGCGTTTCTACGGTGACGAACATGCTGCTGCAGGTGACGGGGCAGTCCGGGCAGGCGACGTTCCTGTCGCTGTGCCGCCAGGGCATTTTCTTTGTGCCGTTCATTCTGCTGCTGCCGCGGCTCATGGGGCTTTTGGGCGTGCAGCTTGCCCAGCCCGCGGCCGACCTGTGTACCTTCGCGGTGACGCTTCCGTTTTTGCTTTCATTCCTGCGGCGGCTGAAGCTGTGGGAACAGGCGGAACGCGCTGTGGCGGAAAAATAAGGATACGGAAAAGCCGCGGGGAATTGCCCGCGGCTTTGTTCTTTCCTATTGCTTCAAATTCCGTAATTCTTTCGCCAAACGCATTTTGACGGGTTTCATTTTTGAAATATACCGGCTGGCGTATAAAAGCCCTGTCAATAACGTACCGGCCACAAATCCCAGTGCAATACTCACAATGGTTTCATACGGCTCCGTTTCCGCAAGTCCCGCTACGTCCATCGCCGCAAAAAAAGCCATGCCGGCAAGTGCCATAACAAACATGGCACACATTCTTTTCGAAAAAAATTTCCGCTCGATATTGTTATAGTCTGCAATTTTCAACATCAATTCCTCTGTGCTGCTGTCTGTGTGCCCGCCTTTTCTTTCTCCGTCCAATATCTCGCTGACTTCGACCTTATAGTATTTTGCAAGCTCGATCAACAGGTCGAAATCCGGCATGGTCGTGCCGTTTTCCCAACGGGAAATACTCCGGTTGGAGACGCCCAGCGTTTCAGCAAGCTCCGCCTGCGTGATGGCTTTTTCATTTCGCAGCGTTTTTAGAAAATGACCTGTTTTTTGTTGATTCATAGTCCATGTCTCCTTTCGCTCCCTAAGAATATCGTTTTTACCCGAAAAAGTACAGGTCACAGGCTGAGAGTTGTGGTACGGCAAATGAAAAACGGCGGATCTGTCCGCCTACAGATCCGCCGTTTTCACATCATTGTTTAAAAAACTCATGCGGTAAATTTTATGGCGGCCCTGCTTCATGCGGTATAAGCCCACAGGTTTTTGATCTGCGGCTCCAAACGGCTGTACTCCCACAGGGATGCGCTGCGGGCGGGACTGTTGGGGTCTACGACGCACAGCAACCCGTCCTGCGTGCCGGTCAGCACGATAAAATGTCCCGCCGTGGTAAAATCGCCGGGGCGCATGCTGCAAATGATGGGCTGCCCTGCTTCCAGCGCGCCGAACACGGCGGCTTCCGTGAGTGAAAGCTCCTGCGCGTACAGGCCGAAGTGCTCGCATCCGCTGCGCATCAGCTCCCAGCTGGTGCCGTCCGCGCCGGCATACCCCTGGCGCTGCGCCCATGCGGCGATGGCTGCGGGCGTGAGAGACGCGTCCCCCGTCAGGCCGCAGGCCACCACCGAGAGCGCTGTCGGCCCGCAGCCTGTGATGGCGAGGATACTGCCGCCGTAAGGCGTGCAGCCCCAGCGCGCGTCCCATTGCAGCAGCGTGGGGAAGCTGCCGCGCACGGCCTCCTCCACCTTGGCGGGCGGCGCGGCGTCCATAAGGCTGGGATACGCCAGCACAAAGCCCAGCGCTTCCTCATTGCGGGCCAGCAGTGCGGCCACGTCGGCGGGCCAGCGGGAGGGCTCGTCCAGCATGGGCTGCACCTCGGGGTGCGCCGCGGCCAGCGTCTCGATGGCCAAGCGCGTCTGGGCGTCCCATTCGCCGCCCAGGCTCACAGATGCGGACGCTCCCACGCCGCTGTAAGGTGTGGCGGAAACCAGCGCGGGCCAGAGCCGAGCCAGCAGCACCGCCCCGGCGCACAGGCAGAGCACACCGCAGCAGCGCGCAAAAAAGCGCCGCACGCGGTGCTTTCGCGCCCGTTTGCGGCGGCGCGCCCGGACGGGGCGGCGGGGCGCGTCGTCATAGTGCAGATAACATGCAAGATCATTTTCAAAACGTTCGTTCACGGGAAACCATCCTCTCTGTGAGCCTATTATAGAGAACAAATCTTAAAAACAGGCTCGAGCAGAGCTTACAAGTTTCTTAAGGCAACACCGCACAATTCACGGCTGAAGCCTTAAGCGTCGCCTCGCTTGCAGATTTTCCGGCAACTGTCACAAAAATGCTCGCGAATACACAAAGTATTCGCGAGCATTTTTGTTTAACCTGCCAAAAAACCGGCCGGCGCGATTCGACTCTTAGAATCGTGCGGTGTTGCCTTAATCCTGCCGCTGCCGGCTCGGAATGAGAAAAGCCCCGTGAACGCGGGCTTTCCGCGGTTCTTCCGGCGTCTCGAAGGCCGGCCGCCGGCTCATAACGCTTTTCTGCCGCGCGTGTTGAACCATACCACGCTGCAAAGCACCAGCATCGCCCCGGCAAGCGAAAAGCCGGAAAGCCGTTCGCCGTAGGCAAGCGCCACCCATACAGGCGTGAGGATGGGCTCGATGGCCGTCACCAGGCTGGCCGTCATAGGCGGCGTGGTGGCGATGCCCCTGGCGATGAGGACATAGGAAAGCCCAAGCTGGAACACACCCAGCGCAAAGATACATACCATGGGGACAAAGCTGAAATCCGTCTCGCCCAAAAGGAACGGAAGGCCGATCAGCGCACTCGCCACCTGTCCCAGAAAATAAGACGACATCGCGTCGCCTTCCGGCTCGGTGTTTACCAGGAATACTCCGGCATAAGCCACGCCGCTGCCCAGTCCCAGCGCGTTTCCCAGCAGCGTGCCCGCCGCAAGGCCGTCCGCCACAAAGCAGCCGATGCCTGCAAATACCAGCACACATGCGGCCACGGCGGCGCGCGGCGGCTTCTGCCCCTTGGCCAGCCACAGGTACAAAAGCACAAAAATAGGCGCGGTGTACATCAGCAAAATAGCGTTGGCCGCGCCCGCCAGCTTGGTGGCGAATACATACAGGTTCGTTGTCAGCGCAAGGCTCAGCGCGCCGCAGGCCACGGCTCCGTTCCAGCGCAGGCGCCGCCCGGCCCGCCACAAAAACGCGCCCGTGATGCACGCCGCAATGGCGTTGCGCGCGCCGTTGATGGCCAGCGGCGTCCACGGCACACCCTTGATGCACACGCCGCCGATGCTGCACAGCACCGCCGCCAGCGCCAGCAGCCACGCGCCGTTTTTCTGTTTCATGCCGCTTCCCCCTTTGCAAAAATGCGCCGCTTCACTCTTGCAAAGCGGGCGTTTGTGCCGTATCATAAAAAGATAACAGGCGCCTCGCGCGGCGGCCCATTCAAGGGTATGAAGCAGGGGTTGTCTGATATACGGAGGGGACGAAAATGAAACCATTTATCGCAGCGGATATTTTGCTGCCCGCATCGCAAACGGATATGGGCCTGTGGCCCGCGCTGGCGTGCGACCAATTCACGAGCCAGCCCGAATACTGGCAGAAGGCCGAGGCGCTCACTCAAAACGCGCCCAGCACGTTGCACATCACCTTGCCGGAGGCATATCTGGAAAGCCCGGATGTGGACGGCCGCATTGCGGCCATCCACACCGCCATGGCCGATTACCGCGCCCGGGTGCTCACACGCGGCGTCCACGGTTTTGTATATGTGGAACGCGCGACGCAAAGCGGCGTGCGGCAGGGCCTTGTGGGCGCTGTGGACCTGGAGGCTTACAGCTATGAAAAAGGCTCCGCGCCGCTGGTGCGTCCCAGCGAAAACACCATTGTGGAGCGTATTCCGCCGCGCCTTGCCGTGCGCCGGGGCGCGCTGCTGGAAACGCCCCATATCATGATGCTGCTGGATGACGCTGCCTGCGGCGTGGTGGAGCCGTTCGCGAAAAAAAAGGCGGCGCTGGAAAAGCTGTACGACACGGAACTGATGCTTGGCGGCGGGCACGTTGCAGGCTGGGCGGTAACGGATGCTGCGGACATTGCGGCTGTGGAAAACGCCGTGGCGGCGCTGGGCACACAGGCGGCGTTCGACGCAAAATACCCGGATGCGGCCGGCCGGCCGCCGCTGGCCGTCGCCGTGGGCGACGGGAACCATTCCCTTGCCACGGCCAAGGCGCACTGGGAGGAAATAAAGGCGGCCCTGCCGCCTGCCGCGCGGCAAAGCCATCCCGCCCGCTGGTGTCTGGTGGAGCTGGTGAATGTCCACAGCCCGGCGCTGGGCATCGAGCCCATCCACCGCGCGGTGTTCGGCGTTTCCATGGCGGAACTGGCAGGCGCGTTTTTGTCTTTCGCGGCGCGGCACGGCGCGCATGCCTGCGGCATGGCCGGGGCGCAGCAGACATTTTGCTTTGTGGATGAGGCGTGTGCAGGGCCGGGTGCGGCGGAGCGTGTGGAGTGCCTGAAAAATGCGCCCTGGCCCCTGGCCGTGGGTACGCTGGACGCATTTTTGACAGAATTTCTGGCGCAGCACCCGAACGTGAAGGTGGATTACATCCACGGCGCGGACAATGTGCGCGCACTGGCGCGGGCGGGCGCGGTAGGCGTCATCCTGCCGGATTTCGCCAAGAGCGACCTGTTCCGGGGCGTTGTGCTGGGCGGCGTGCTGCCCAAAAAGACGTTTTCCATGGGCCACGCCGAGGAAAAGCGATACTACCTGGAATGCCGCCAAATCGCGCCGCAAACATTGTAAATTGCGGCCGAACGCGCTATACTGTTATAGATAAAGGCCGCCGCGCCGTTGTATCGCGCGGCCTTTGCCGAATGCCCCGCCAGTTTTGCTTCGCGCGGCGGGGCGCCGGGGTCTGCTCTTGAATTTGTGCCGACGCGAAGCGGCGGAATGGATGATTTTTATGGAAACAATGGGAAACCTGCGCCGTACCCACTATTGCGGGGCGCTGCGCGCCAGGGACGCGGGCACACAGATGACGGTGGCCGGCTCCATCGCAAAATGCCGCGACAAGGGCGGCGTTATTTTTGCGGACCTGCGGGACACCACAGGCATCCTGCAGCTCATTTTTGACGATTCCACGGACCGGGCCGTGTTTGAAAAGGCCTCCGGCCTGAAAAGCGAGTATGTCGTTATTGCCGCGGGCACGCTGCGTGAGCGCGAGGCGAAAACGGACAAGATACCCACGGGCGAGGTGGAACTGTTCGTCACCGAGCTTCGCGTGCTCAGCGGCGCGCAGACAACTCCCTTTGAGGTGCGCGACGGCATCAATGTCAACGACCAGCTGCGCCTGAAATACCGCTATCTGGACCTGCGCCGCCCCTCCATGCACGAGCCCATCGTGGTGCGCTCCAAAATTGCCAAGGTGGTGCGGGATTATTACGACGAGCAGCATTTTGTGGAAATCGAGACCCCTATGCTCATCAAATCCACGCCCGAGGGCGCGCGGGATTATCTGGTGCCCAGCCGTGTGCAGCCGGGGCATTTCTACGCGCTGCCCCAGTCGCCCCAGCTTTACAAGCAGATCTTGATGCTCTCCGGCTTTGACCGGTATTACCAGATTGTCCGCTGCTTCCGCGACGAGGACCTGCGCGCCGACCGCCAGCCCGAATTCACGCAGATCGACATGGAAATGTCGTTTGTTACGGAAGACGACGTGATGACCATGAACGAAGGCCTTGTAAAGCGCGTGTTCCGGGAAGTGCTGGGCGTGGACGTGGAAACGCCTTTCCGGCGCATGCCGTACAGCGAGGCAATGGCCCGCTACGGCTCCGACAAGCCGGACACCCGCTTCGGGCTGGAGCTGCAGGATGTGACGGATGTGCTGCGGGAAAGCGGGTTTGCAGTGTTTAAATCCGCCGTTGAGGCGGGCGGCAGCGTGCGCCTCATCAACGCCAAGGGCCTTGCCGGCGCGCTCACCCGCAAGGAGATCGACAAGCTGGTGGACGTGGCCAAAACCTATGGCGCCAAAGGCCTTGCCTACACGCGCCTGACGGCGGACGGCGTGACCTCCAGCTTTGAAAAGTTCCTCTCCGAGGAGGAAAAGGCCGCGCTGCACAAGGCGGCGGGCGCAGAGACCGGCGACGTGCTGCTGGTGGTGGCCGATGCGAAAAACAGCACCGTGTTTGCGGCGCTGGGCGCGCTGCGCCTTGCCGTGGCAAACAAGTGCGGCCTCATCGACCCGGACAAATTCAATTTCCTGTGGGTGACGGATTTCCCGTTCTTTGAATATTCTGAAGAAGAGGGCCGCTGGATGGCCATGCACCATCCGTTCACGATGCCCCGGGCCGAGGACCTGGACAAAGTAGAGAGCGACCCGGGCAGCGTGCGCGCGCTGGCCTACGACATGGTGCTCAACGGCTGTGAGCTGGGCGGCGGTTCCATCCGCATCAACGACCCGGCCGTTCAGGACCGCATGCTCAAGGCGCTGGGCTTCAGCGAGGAGCGCGCGCGGGAGAGCTTCGGATTTTTGATGGACGCCTACCAGTACGGCGCGCCGCCCCATGGCGGTATGGCCTTCGGCTTCGACCGCATGGTGATGCTGATGCTGAAGCGGGATTCCATCCGCGACGTTATCGCCTTCCCAAAGGTGCAGAACGCGGGCGAGCCCATGAGCGGCTGTCCCGAGACCGTGGAGGAAAAGCAGCTGCGTGAGCTTTCCATCGCTTATGCGCCCATCGAAACGGAAGAATAAAACAAACCCAAGGCCGCTGCGGGAGTTCCCGCGGCGGCCTTTTTCCGTTTGTATGCAATTTGAAAAGCTCTCAATCCTGTGGGCCGAGATAAGCCGAGCTACCGAAGCCGAGGATGAGCGTAAAAATCGGCTCAAAGAAAAGCATGCCGATGGCAAAGCCCACGCCATGGCCGAATGCACGGCACTTGCGCACGACAAGCAGGATATTGACAACGAACGCAAACAACAGCAGCAGCATCGCAATGAAAAACATGGCATAATTGATCGAGCCGTCCGCCTGAATGGAGAAGGGAGACAGCACGAAAGCCAGAACGGTAGCCGCCAGAGTGCCCCAGAAAAGATTCTTTTTCTTCCAGGAAATTTTATAGGTGATGTAGGTACTGTAAATGGGGATGATGGATTTCCAGCCGGCTTCCCCGGCTTTGGTAAAGATCCGCCATGCGGCAACCACATGGAGCAGCCACCACACAAACCCCACCATCGAGTACGCGGCCAGCATGCTCAGGAAAAACACCATCATACTGTTATCCATATACATACATGATTCCTCCACTTTTTAAATTGGAAACGGTAACCGTCCGTTTCTAAGAAAAAATATAACAAAAAAACACCAAAAATGCAATTCTTCCAAAAGCAGCCGCAGGAACTCCTGCGGCTGCGGACGGGGCGCCTTATTCTATTTGCAAAACGGGCCCGGTGCTCAGCGTCCCACCTCGGAAAGACGCAGCTCCTTGTTGTGCTCCTCGGCCCAGGTGATGCTCCAGGCATTGGTGAACAGCAGCAGCTTGCGGCCCTTGAAATCCTCTACGCGGCGGGTATCACTGGTAAGATTCAGCGCCTTGGGGTCGCAGTCCTCGTTCTCGATCCACCGGATAAAGCTGTACGGCAGGTTCTGCATGCGGATATCCACATTGTATTCGTTCTTGAGGCGGTACTCCAGCACCTCGAACTGCAGCACGCCCACCACGCCGACGATGACCTCTTCCATGCCGCCGCCCAGCTCCTTGAAGATCTGGATGGCGCCCTCCTGGGCAATTTGTTCCATACCCTTCACAAACTGCTTGCGCTTCATGGTGTCCACTTGGGAGACGCGGGAAAAATGCTCCGGCGCAAAGGTGGGAATACCCGCGAAAGCAAACGGCGTTTTGGCTGTGGTGAGCGTATCGCCGATGGAAAAAATACCCGGGTCGAACACACCGATGATGTCGCCCGCATAAGCCTCCTCCACGATCTCGCGCTCGGAGGCCATAAGCTGCGTGCCCTGGGCCAGCTTTACCTTTTTGCCCCCCTGCACATGGAACACATCCATGCCGCGCTCAAACTTTCCGCTGCAGATGCGGATGAAGGCGATGCGGTCCCGGTGGGCCTTATTCATATTGGCCTGGATCTTGAACACGAACGCCGAAAAATCCTCCCGTCTGGGGTCGATGGGGCCGGCGGAGGAATCCCGCGGCAGGGGCGGGGGCGAAAGGCGCAGAAAATCCGCCAGGAACGGCTCCACCCCAAAGTTCGTGAGCGCCGAGCCAAAGAACACCGGCGTCAGCATGCCGTGGCGCACCTTGTCCAGATTGAATTCATAGGCCGCGCCGTCCAACAGCTCGATGTCCTCGCTGAGAGTGTCGTGCAGCGGCTTCGTCAGCAGTTCGTCCAGGCCGGGGTCGCCCAGCTGCGCCTCGATCTTTTCGGCCTGCTGCTGGCCCACCTTGCCCGAATGCTGGAAAGCGAGGATCTCCTTTTTGTTGCGGTCATACACGCCCTTGAATTCCTTGCCTGAGCCGATGGGCCAGTTCATGGGATATGTTTCGATCCCCAGCACCTGTTCGATCTCCTCCAGAAGGTCGAAGGGGTTCTGCGCGTCCCTGTCCATCTTGTTGATGAAGGTGAAAATGGGGATGCCGCGCATGGTACACACCTTGAACAGCTTTTTGGTCTGGTTCTCCACGCCCTTGGCCGCGTCGATGACCATGACCGCGCTGTCCGCCGCCATCAGCGTGCGGTAGGTATCCTCGGAAAAGTCCTGATGTCCCGGAGTGTCCAGGATGTTGACGCAATAACCGTTGTATCGGAACTGCAGAACAGAGCTGGTCACCGAGATGCCGCGCTGCTTTTCGATCTCCATCCAGTCCGACACAGCGGCGCGCGCGCCCTTTTTGCCTTTTACGATGCCCGCCTGCTGGATGGCGCCGCCGTACAAAAGCAGCTTTTCCGTCAGCGTCGTCTTGCCCGCGTCCGGGTGCGAAATGATCGCGAACGTGCGGCGCTTATCGATCTGTTCGATAAAGTTTTCCACAAAAATCCTCCAAACCCGATATCCATGTTGAAAATACAATTTATTGTATGATATTCTGCGCAAAAAAACAAGGCGGACAGCCAAAAAAGCCGCATTTTTGCGGCGCTCATGCCAAAGCAGGTCACACGATGATGTTTTTGATGAGCAGCGACATGGTGCCGTCCGGGTTGCGGATGAACTCCAGGGCGCTCTCGTCCCGGTACACATTCACCGGCACCTTGATCTCAACGCCGCCCGCGCTGCGCAGGCTCTGCTTTTCCATACGGCGCACCGCCGGGGCCGAAAGGGGCAGCGGCTCGTCCAGCGTGATATCATGCTCGGCCAGAGCCTTGGTGAAAGCCTCCCGCGCGTGGGGCATATCGCCGTACAGCTTGTCGCAGATCGCCTGCACGGGAACGGGGGCCGGCTTGCCCGCCCTGGATTTTTCCTCCGCGCGGGCCGCATAAAATTCCTCGCACACAGCCATGGCGAGCTCCGGCTCATCCACGCCGGTGTTCCCGTAGAACTGCTGGTTTACCTCACCCGCAACCGCCTGGATGGCCGAAAGCTTCTCCCGCGGGGACAGCCCTGCCCGGCAGCCCAGGATTCGGCTGCCCAGATACGTTTGTTTGCGGCCGTCTATCTCGTACTTTTTTTCCAGCAGGCGCACGGCGTTGGTGCGCAGGTCCACAAAAAACGCCTCGTCCGCCTTACCGGACGTGCCCGGCAGCACCGTGCCCTGGCGCACCACCTCATTGACGGCGGGCCCGCCGTCCATACGGCAGTAATGCAGCCACCCGGGCTTGTAATTCAGCTTCAGCGCGGCCAGATATTCCGCACCGTCGATCTCCAGCAGAAGAAACGCCGCGTCTCCCGCGGGGATGGCCGGATTTTCCTGCATCACACGGAACCAGTCTCCGGCAATGACAGCCGTCTTTTTTTCAAAATCATCCTCGATGTTCCATAGGAGCGGCAGGAAGGCTGAATCGTCCGCCAGCGTGCAGGCCTTGGCCTCGTCGCTGGCAAAGCACTTGGCTGCGTGGCCGGCCAGATATTGCAGCGCGTCCTCGGAGGGCGGCAGGATGGCCTCGGATAAAATGGGCGCGTCCACGGCCGGGTCCAGCACATGGAGGATGGCCTTGATGAGTTCGATGTTCATAGCTCTGTTCCTTTCCTTTTGGCAACCCTTTTATTATACTAAAAAATGCCGCGTATGAAAAGGTGCCTTCGTGCAGGAAAACAGCTCTCAAGATATCCGCCATGGGCGTTGAATAAGCCGTCCGACCGCGAAGCGACGGCGGCAAATCTTCGCCGCCAGGGACATGCCCCGGCAATTTTGGATGCCCGGTGCGCGAAAAAACCCCGGCAATCCACAAAGGATCGCCGGGGTTTTGAATACACCTGGCGCCAAGCCGTCGGGGCGAAACCGATACCTTCCTGCACCAGAGGCACCTGCAGCGGCATTTGGGTCAAGCCACAGGCGGACGCGTCACGCGGGACCTGTTCCTGAACCGGCGTTCAGCCGTACAGTTCCTCCAAGACCGTGCCGCGGAATTCCAGAAATGCGGCGGCCTGGGTGCGCGCGCTTTCGTACGCGGCGGAAAGGCGGCGCTCCACGACAGCCATGTCGTCCGCGCTTTCCATGGGCAGCAGCAGCGCATACTGGCTACGGCTGTATTTTGTAAAGGTGTCGCTTTTGCGCAGCGTGCCGGCGATCGCCAGTTTCAAATCGTCCATGGCCTCGGCCAGCGCTTCCCCCTCGGGCGCACGGCCGCCGTCCGGCCCCTGAACGGTGATGAGCATCAGCGCCACCACCTGCCGCGCGCGCTGCGCGGTACGGGCCACGATGGCGTACATGCGCTTGAACACCTCATAGTTGCAGTAAAACGCACCGCGGTCGCTGCGCTGGCTGCGCAGCGCGTCGGACAGCTCGTCCCGAATGGCCGCAAAATCCTGCTCGGTCTTATTCACAGCCTCGGCTGCCGCGGCGTAAATGGAGCCGATCTCCGCGCACAGCGGGCGGCCCATCTCCTCTTCAAAATAGCGCGCCGTCTTGTTGTAGGCGATCACAATGGCCCGCTGCATGTGCAGCGCGTCCAGCGCACGGAACGTCCACAGCGCGATATCCTCATCCAGCGGGTCCGTCACAGATGCGCGGGAGGCAACGTCCAGCAGCTCGCCGTAGGCGTTCTCCCCGGCAAGGCAGGCGCACAGGGCGCGGGCACTGGCAAGATACCGGCGCGTAAAGCCCCGTGCCGCGCGCATCACCCACACCTCACCGGCCAGCTGGGGCAGCAGTTCCCCCCGGAACGCTCCCTCCGCTTTGCGCCAGGCTGCCATTTTTGCTTCGCTGCCGCCGGTGCAGCGCTCGGCCTTTTCGCACAGCTGTTCAAAGCGCTCGGTGTCGACGCTCCACTTGATATGCCCGTTCAGGCAATAACCGCCCGCACGGAACAGGATGGGGCTTTCAGCGGGCTTGACCGGCCCGGCCAGCTCCCGCCGCAGCGCATAAACGGTATTTTTCAGCACGTTGGCCGGGTCCGCCAGCTCCTCGCCGCCCCACAGCTCCTGCAGCAGCACCGAGGACGGAGTGACATGCTCCCGGTTGAGCGCAAGGTAACAGAACAGCTGCCACGGCTTCGTCAGCTTGGCTGTGGCGTCCACCACGCAGCGCCCGTCGGCAACGACGGAAAAGTCTCCCAGCATTTTTATGGCGATCTTCTGGAGCATCGGGCCACCTCCGGCAAATTTCTATCCATTCTGATAGTACCGCATTTTCGCCAAAAGGTCAAACATTCTATGAAATTTTTACCGCTTTGACTTAAAATACGGCAAAACGCCCCAGCGGGGCCGCGCGGGGAAGCATACTGCTCCTCCGCGCGCCCGTGCCGGGGCGCGTTTTCGGTTCGGTCTGCGCCGGGCATCAGCCCTCCGCACGCTGGGTACTGCTTGCCTGCGGCGTGGATTCCTCCAGCGTGACATTCGCTGTAACAATCTGCGTACCGCGCACCACCTGCACCTCAATGGTATCACCCACCGCGTGCTCGCCGATGATGCCCGTGATATCGCTGGTGGAATTGACGGCCGTGCCGTCGATGCTCACAAAGCGGTCGCCGGGCTGCAGGCCGGCCTTGTCGGCCGCTCCGCCCTCATTGACGCTCTGCACATACACGCCCGCCTGGTTTACACCGTACTGGAACGCTGTCTGCGCGTCGTTGATGCTCAGCACCGTGACGCCCATGGCCGGGCGGCCGGTAACATATCCGTTGTTGATAAGCTCCTCGGCCACCTGGATGGCCGTGTTGACAGGGATCGCGAAGCCCAGCCCTTCGGCATTCTGGCCGCTGGACTTGGCGTTGACGATGCCAATCAACTCGCCGCGCTCGTTGAACAGGCCGCCGCCGGAGTTGCCGGGGCTGACAGCCGCGTTCGTCTGCAGCAGGTTCATGGTCTGATTCTCCACGGTCACTTCACGGTCCAGCGCGGAGATGATACCGTCCGTCACGGTTCCGCCCAGCTCGCCCAGCGGGTTGCCCACTGCCAGAGTGAATTCGCCTACCTGCAGACTATCGGAATCGCCTACGACCGCCGGGGTAAGGCCCGTGGCTTCGATCTTCAGCACGGCAATATCCGTTTTGGAATCCGCGCCCACGACCGTAGCGGGATACTCGGTGCCGTCGCTCGTGCGCACCGTCACCTGGCTGGCGCCGCTCACCACATGGTTGTTCGTGATGATGTAGCCGTCCTCGGTGATGATGACGCCGCTGCCCGCACCGCTCTGGACGTACTGGCCGAAGAACGCATTGGTGGTAACGGCCTCGGTGGTCACCTCCACCACGCTGGGCCCTACCTTGCTGGCGATTTCTGTGACGGAAAGCGCGTCGGCTGTGTTGGCCGTGCCGCCCGCGGCGCTGCCTGTGCCGGACGAGGCCGCGGGCGCCTGATAAATGACGGGGCCTGTGGAGCCGCCCTTGGCGAAGGTGTAGCCCAGATATCCGCCGCCGAAGCCCACGGCGCCGCAGAACACCACGGCGGCCGCTCCCGCGGCGACGCGCTTACCCCAGCCGCGTTTTTTCTGTGCCGCATGGGGCGGCACCGGCGCGCCGCCCACACCCATTCCGGGCATTCCGGCGGGGCCGGGCGCGCCCTGCAAGGGCGATTCCGCCTCCGGTGCAGCCGGGTTCTGCGCATTTCTGCCGGGGTTGTTATTATTGTAAAGTTCGGAATAGTCGAATTCCCAATTGTTGTTCATAAGTCAACATCCTCCTTCTTTCCTGATGTTGCTTTCAGTATAGGCCCTGGGTGTGAAAGAACTATCATACGGGTGTGAAAAAAAGGTGAAACCATGGGCGCGCGGCACAAAAAGGCCGCGGCGGTACACGGAACGCGCCGCCCGTTCACCAGGCCCGCTTTTCGATGCAGACGGGAATGGGCGGGCAGCCCGGCCGGCCGGAAAAATCGCGCACAGACACGCGGTATCCTTCCGGCGGCAGACCCGTGAGAAACGCCAGCACCGCATCCTTTTCCGCCATGCCCTGAGACCCGCCGTAATAGACGCATACCGTCATCACACCGCCCGGCCGCAGCAGTTCCAGCGCCGTGCGCATGGCCGGCACGCTCACGCCCGGCGTGGTAAACACTCCGTGGTCGCCGCCGGGCAGATAGCCCAGGTTGAATACCGCCGCGTCCACACTGCCCGGAGCCGCATAGGCAGCCAGGTTCGCGTGGCTGTCCAGCACCGCGCGGCCCACCTGTCCGCAGCCGTTCTCCCGCAGGCGGGCATTGGTGTTCTCCACTGCCTGCGGCTGGACGTCAAAGGCCAGCACACGCCCCGCGGCGCCCACCAGACGGCACAGAAACAGTGTGTCATGGCCGTTGCCCGCCGTCGCGTCCAGCGCGAAAGCGCCGGGCCGCACATGCGTCCGCAGAAAGGCGTGGGCCACGGCCAGCGCGTTTTCTCCGTCGCCGTCCGGCGCGCCCCGCACCCATTTTGAGGGGAGACGCAAAGAGCCGGCACCCGCGCCGGCTTCCCGCGCGCGGGCGGGTTCTTCCCCTGCGGCGGGCAACGCCTGCTCCTGTGGGCGAAAACCGCACCGGCGCAGCAGCGCCTCCATCGCGGCATTGCCCGGCGGCATTTGGATACAAACCGGCCCCGGCCCGGCGGCGCGCAGCACCTGGCGCAGCAGAAAGGTTCCATAGCCCCGTCCGCGCCATTCCGGCGCGACCGCACAGCCGAAAATCTCCCCTGCCCGAAGTGTCAGCGCACCGATGACGGCCCCATTCTTTTCCAATACAAAAACACCCGCCTCCGGCGCGGCACCCAGCGCATCCAGCGCGGGAGCGTCCCCATGGCGGGCAGCGCGTACCTCCAACATTCGGCACGCCTCCTTTTCTTCCGGGCTTCATACACATTTCCGTGTTCGCAAAAAGCAGCGGCGCCTATCCCTGAAGCGGACGGGAAAAGGCATGGCGTGTTTTTACAAAGCCCCGCTTTTCCAAAAATTCCTGGCTTTTCAGGTTGACGCGGGCGCAGGACGCCTGCACGGAAACACAGCCCGCAGCCTTGAACTGCGTGGTAAGCGAGACCAGCATGGCGCTGCCCACATTGCGGCCGCGCGCATCCTCCCGCACATAAAACTCATGGATGACGCCCACAGGCGCGCATTCCGAAAAAGGAAAACGCACTTCGGTGTCGGCAAAGCCCACCGCCTCCGGCCCCTCAAAGGCCAGCACGATGCGCCGCCCAGTCTGCTCCAGCGCTTGGGCCAGCGCCTGCGCGAACGCCTCTCTGGGCAGCTCGCGACCCGCCGCCGTACACATCAGAGTATAAAATTTTTCCGCGTCGGGCGCGGAAAGGCTGCGCAGGATCATAAACGCAGACCTCCTTTTTCTGTTCGTTCCCGCGGCGCTGCCGCGCCGCCGTGCCCGCTGTGCCGGCGCGCGGGCCGCTCATGGAAAAAGCCCCGGCCTCCGCCGCAGGGACGCGCCCGGAGAAGCCGCACAGGCCCCCGGCCGCATCCCCCGGCAGACAAGCCGGAGCCGCAGTCAAAATGCCAGCATATGGCCGGTAAAGCCGTAAATGGCCAGAGCCAGGATGCCGATATACAACAGCGTGATGGGCAGCCCGCGGAACGTGGCCGGCACCGCGTCGCTCTGCAGCTTGCGCTGCCCCTCCGTCACCACCTGCACCGCCAGCACATATCCCACGCCGCTGCCCAGTGCAAAGCCCATGGTCTGCACCAGGCTGAAGCTCTGGATGGTGCTGATGAACAGCGTGCCCAGAATACAGGTATTGAATGTGGCCATGGGCAGCACCGCCACGATCTCCCGCGCGCCGTGCAGGCGAAAAAACACCACCACGACCAGCAGTACAATAAAAAACGCGACCGTGCTGCACAGCACCATCACCAGCGGGCGGATGTACATGCGGTATGGATACTGAGCCAGCCAGAGGTTGACAAAGTATCCAATCGGTGCGCTGATGAGCTGGACCGCGCACAGCAGCGCACCGAACGTCAGGGAGTCCACAGTGGTGTCGTCCACCAGTTTGACAAGGCGGGATACGCCCAGCGCGCGGGTAAACACCGCGTTCTGGGCAAACACCGCCATCACCGCGTAGGCAAAAAATACGCTCAGGGCCTTCAGCACTTCGATCATAGATGCTCCGCCCCCAGACTCATTTGTTGTTTTACGCTGGCAGCCGCGGCGCGCCACACGCACATGACCAGGGCCAGCAGGATAAACCCGCCGCTGGGCAGCTGCGCCATGGGAAACAGCGCATTTTTCATTACCTGCGTACCCATCAGCGCGCCCGCGCCCAAAAATTCCCGCAGGCCGGAGATCAGCAGCAGCATCAGGATATAGCCCAGCGAGGTGATGATGCCCTTGCGCAGCGCCGTGCGCACACGCTCGCGCTGCGGCCTTTCATACCGTTTGAGTACGATGGGGTCCGCCACCAGCAAAGGCAGGTACAGGCCCAGCAGCGCCAGGTCCGACACCGGGTACAGCAGGCCCATCACATACCGCACGCCTACGAACACGGCCGCGGCTGTGAGCGCATAGGTGAGCCCGCGGAACCGGAAATACGCAAAGCGGCTGAGCAGCGCCGCCAGCACGCGCGTAGGTGTGAGCAGCAGCAGCACCGCCACCGAAAGCATCACACCGTTTTTCAGCGTGGTGGCCGCCACGATGAGCGGCGCGAGCCCAAGCCCCTGCATAATGACCGGGTTGTTGAGAAACACACGGTCGCGCCGGGCGCGCTTTTCCACATCCGCGCGGTGGGGACGCGGGGTCTCGCCGATAAATTCGCTCATGAGCGCACCTCCCTGCGGAAGATCTTCTGGGAGAACAGGCGGTCCAGATAGCCGGCCAGTGCATTCACCGCCAGCACCGCAAAGCACACGCCCGTGTCATACGAGCCGAAATAACGGAACATCATTGTCATAAAGCCCAGGATCATACCGTACACAAAATGCGCGCGGGTATTTTTTGGGCGCGTCACCGGCTCGTTCACCAGAAACACAGCCGCAAAAACAAGCGCGCCGGAGAGCATCTCGTATTTGAGCGAGAGCAGGCGGATGTCCAGATACTGCCAGGGCAGCTCCAGCCCCAGCGTGTTCACACGCGGGTAAAAAAACGCCACCAGCGCGCAGGAGAGCAGAAAACCGAAAGGGATGCCCAGTGTGATGTCCCGGCGCATCCACAGGTACATGGCGCACGCCACGAGGATGAGCACCGAGGTGGTGCCGATGGGCCCCGCATAATTGCCGAGGATGAGGTCGAACGTATCCACGTTGGGCACGCCGCCGGCGCGCAGCGTGTGGGAAACGCTCTCCATCACGGTGGCGCTGCCGGTGTCCAGCACGCTCATCGCGGTGAACGGCACGGGATACAAAAACACCTCGCCCGGCCAGCTGACGGCGGCGACGGCATAGCCGAAGGCCGCGGGGTTGAACGGGTAATGGCCGTACCCGCCGAAAGCGTGCTTACCCAGCAGGATGGCCACCGCCACACTGACGACGACCACATAGTAATGCACGGTGGCGGGCAGCAGCAGGACCAGCACCAGCGCAGAGGGGATGCTGCTGTTTTCCGTTTTGTCGTAGGGACGGTGGCGCAGCCAGGCCACCAGATGGTCGCACAGCATGGCCGTGAAAGCCGCCGTCAGGCACAGCACCGCAGGGCGCGCGCCGTAAAAATAGGTCGACAGTGCCAGCAGCGGCAGCGTCATAAACACGATGTCCCGGTTCGCCTCATAGGCGCTGGGGGGCTGCAGGGGCAGCGCAGTCTCAGGGCTCATAAAAGTCGCCTCTTTTCGTTTTGGGTTACACGGAGCCGCCGGCGGGCCGCACGCAGGCTCCTTCCGGATGTCCGGCTTTCCGGGCCGGCCCGCACAAAGCCAGGCTTCCGCCTATACGCACGCGGCGCGGATGGCCGCCATTGCGGCGGCGGGGTCCTTTGCGCCGAACACGGCGCTGCCCGCCACAAGCACGTTGGCTCCGGCAGCCGCACACAGCGGCGCGGTGGCTGCGTCGATGCCGCCGTCCACCTCGATGTCCGTCGAAAGGCCGCGGCGCTGCGCCTCGGCGCGGATGGCCGCGATCTTTTCCACCGCTGCGGGCATGAACTTCTGCCCGCCGAAGCCCGGCTCCACGCTCATCACCAGCACCATCTCCAGCGCGTCCAGATAAGGAAACACCGCCTCGGGCGGCGTGGCCGGCTTGATGCACAGCGCGGCCCGGCAGCCCTCGTCGTGGATGGCCTGGATGGTCTGTTCCACAGGACTTTCGGCCTCTATGTGGAACGTCAACAGGTTCGCTCCGGCGGCGCAGAACGGCTTTATATATTGCAGCGGGCGCCGGATCATCAGATGCACATCGTAAAAGGCCGGCACGCGCTTTGCCAAAGCAGCCAGAACCGGCACGCCCAGGCTGATGTTCGGCACGAACGCGCCGTCCATCACGTCCACATGCAGCATATCCGCACCCGCGGCCATCACGGCCTCACAGCTGCGGCCCAGCTCCGCAAAGTCCGCGGCCAGGATCGAAGGAGAAAGTTTGATCATACGGCACCTCGTCGGCCTGTCTTCCGCCCGGCCCTCGGACAGAGACAAAGCAATAAGTAACGATATTTTACCTCATTTCAGCCGAAAAAGCAAATGAGGCGGCGCAAACGGGCGATACTGCTTTATAAACACCTGCCGGTACGGACGCCACAGGCGCCCGCGCCCCGCTCCTTCGCCTTGACAAGCCCCCGTTTGTGCATATAATAAAGTAGTATATATCTGCCCGGGTCACCGGGCCCAAAGGAGCCTTTTGATGCCTGTTTCCGAAACCATCCTGCCCGTGCTCATCGGCGCGGATATGAACTGCTACACGCTGGCGCGCGCTTTCCATGAGGCCTACGGCGTGCGTTCTTACGCCTTTGGCCGCTGGGCCATGGGCGATACCATGTATTCCCGCCTGGTCCGCTTCACCGCCGTGCCGGACATCGACAGCGCGGACACACTGCTGCGCACGGTAACGGATTTCGCCGCCGCACACACGGACAAAACGCTCATCGTCATGGGTTGTACCGACGATTACGCCAGCCTGCTCATGGACGTCCGGGACAAGCTGCCCGCGAACTGCATCGCGCCTTACATCACGCCGGAGCTGCGGGACAAGCTGGTTTCCAAGGCGGATTTTTACGCGCTGTGCGACAAGTATGGCATCCCCTACCCCAAAACCTTCTGCGCCGAAGGCCCCATGGACGCCGCCGCCCTGTCACCCGAAGCGCTGGGCTTCGCGTACCCTGTCATCGTAAAGCCCTCCAGCAGCATTTTGTACTGGAAACACCCCTTCGACGGCATGAAGAAAGTGTATACCGCCGCCACGCCGGAGGAGGCCTCGGCCATTCTCGCGCAAATCTATGGCGCGGGCTACCCGGACATTGTCATTTTGCAGGACAGAATTCCCGGCGACGACAGCTTCATGCATGTGCTGACAGCCTACTGCGATAAAAACAACAGCGTGAAGATGATGTGCCTGGGCCATGTGGGCCTGGAGGAGCACACGCCCAAGGCGCTGGGCAATCACGCGGCCATCATCACCGAATACAATGAGCCGCTGATGACAAAACTGAAAGCGTTCCTGGAGGACGTCGGTTACACGGGTTTTGCCAATTTTGACATTAAATACGACAGCCGGGACGGCAGCTACCGCGTGTTTGAGATCAATCTCCGACAGGGCCGCAGCAATTATTACGTGACGGGCGCGGGGCTCAACATCGCCCGCTATGTGGTGGAAGACCGCGTGCTTGGCAGCGACCTCGGCCCCTGTGTGATGAATGAAAAAGAGACCTTCTGGCACAGCGTGCCCCGTGCCGTGGTGTACAAATACGTCAAAGACCCCGCCTTTGTGGAAAAGGCCCGCCGCCTTGTGCGCGAGGGCCGGGAGACCACCAGCTTTGGCTGCGGGTACGACCTGCGCTGGAATCCCAGACGCTTCGCCTATTATCTGGTGCACATGCAGCGCTATTTCAAGAAATTCAAGACCTATTACAAATAAATCCGCGCTCCGGGCGCACCGCATGGGAAAGGAGGCTCCTGTATGGAACAGGCATTGCCCAAGGTGTTGGGCATCCTCGGCGGGCTTGGCCCTATGGCCACTGTTTATTTTTACGAGATGCTCACGCGCCATACCCAGGCCGCGCGCGACCAAGACCACATCGACGTCATCATCAACAGCCGCGCCACCACGCCGGACCGCACCAGCTATATTCTGGGCCAAAGCGCGGAGAACCCCTTCGATATCATGGCCGCGGACGCGGCGCGGCTTGTCACGTTCGGCGCGGATGTCATCGCCATCCCCTGCAACACCGCCCACTATTTTTACGACAGGCTCAACGAGACCATCCCCATTCCCATCCTGAACATGGTGGAGGAGACCGTGCTGGCCGCGAAGGCGAGCGGCAGCGCCCGTGTGGGCATCCTGGCCACCACAGGCACGGTGCGCACCCGCACCTACCAGCGCATGTGCGAAAAGCACGGCCTGCCCTGCGCCGTGCCGGACGATGCCGCGCAGGCTGCCGTGATGGATATTATTTACGGAGACATCAAGCAGGGCCGGCCCGCAAATATGGACGCATTTGAGCGGGCCGCGGCCTCACTGCGCGCGCAAGGGTGCGACCGCGCCATCTTGGGCTGCACCGAGCTTTCGCTCATCAAACGCGACGAGGGGCTGGGCGCTTTTTATCTGGACTCCATGGAGGTGCTTGCCAGAAACGCGATCCTCGCGTTCGGCAAAACGCCCATCGGCTTCGACTGAAGCGCGGCCAACGCCGCCATTATTTGCACCGCGGCCCTGCGCCGCGGCAAACAGGAGGTAACACCTGAATGTGTGGATTCATCGGCTTTTCCGGCAATCTTGATAACAAAGAGGCAATCTTGCAGAAAATGATGGACCGTATCGTCCACCGCGGCCCGGATATGGGCGGCATGTACACGGACGACGGCATCGCGCTGGGGTTCCGGCGCCTGTCCATCCTGGACCTGTCCGACGCAGGCGCACAGCCCATGGCCAACGAGGACAAAAGCGTGGTCGTTGTATTCAACGGCGAGATCTACAATTTTATGGAGCTGCGGCGGGAGCTTGAGGCCAAAGGCCACACGTTCCACTGCGGCGCCGACACCGAGGTGCTCATCCACGGCTACGAGGAATACGGCACGGAGCTGATCTACCGCCTGCGCGGCATGTTTGCGTTCGTGCTGTGGGACGCCAAAAACAAGCGTATGTTCGGCGCGCGGGACATTTTTGGCATCAAGCCGTTTTACTATTACCCCGTCCCGGACGGCTCGGGGCTGGTGTTCGGCAGCGAGATCAAGGCCTTTCTCGAACACCCTAAGTTCGTCAAGGCCGTCAACGAGAATGCGCTGCGCCCCTATCTGACGCTGCAGTATTCCGCCACAGAGGAAACCTTCTTCAAGGGCGTGTACAAGCTGCCCGCGGCCCACTATTTTGTGTATGAGAACGGCAAGATGGACGTGCGCCGCTTCTGGGACTGCGAATTCGACCCGCAGCCGCAGAACTTTGAAGCCTGCGCGGACAAGCTGGACGAAGTGGTGCACGAATCCGTGGCCGCCCACCGCATTGCGGACGTAAAGGTCGGCTCTTTCCTCTCCGGCGGCGTGGATTCCAGCTACATTGCCGCTGTACTGATGCCGGACACCACGTTCAGCGTGGGCTTTGATTACAACAAATTCAACGAGACGAACTACGCGGCCGAGCTTTCGGACAAGCTTGGCATCCGCAACCGCCGCAAGCTCATCACGGCGGACGAATGCTTCGACGCTTTCCCGGACATCCAGTACCACATGGACGAGCCGCAGTCGAACCCGTCCAGCGTGCCGCTGTATTTCCTGGCGCAGCTGGCCCGGGAGGAAGTGACGGTGGTTCTCTCGGGCGAAGGCGCGGATGAGATCTTCGCCGGGTACGAGTGGTATGCCGACACGCCTGCCATGGAAAAGTTTAAGCGTCTGCCGCTTGGCGTGCGCCGCGCGGCGGCGGCTGCCGCCAAAAAGCTGCCTTATTTCAAGGGCAAAAACTTCCTGCTCAAATGCTCCGAGCGCCCCGAGGACTACTTCTTCGGCCAGGCGCTTGTATTCCCGGAGGACGAGGCCAGCGCCGTGCTGCAGCCCGCTTACGACAACGGGCCGCTGGCTCATGAGCTGGCCGCGCCGTTCTACGCCCGTGTCAAAGGACAGGATGAAGTGACGAAGAAGCAGTATCTGGACATGAACATGTGGCTGCCCGGGGACATTCTGCTGAAAGCGGACAAAATGTGCATGGCCCACAGCCTGGAGCTGCGCGTGCCATTCCTGGACAAAAAGGTGCTGGAATTCGCCGAAACGGTACCCGTGGATTACCGCATCCAGGGCACGGACACGAAGATCGTGATGCGCCACGCGGCCAATAAAACGCTGCCGGACGAGTGGGCAAACCGCCCGAAAAAGGGCTTCCCGGTGCCCATCCGCTACTGGCTGCGGGAGGAAAAATACTACAACATCGTGAAGGAATATTTCACCAGCGATTACGCAGCCGTATTCTTCAAGCCGGACGCGCTGATGAAGCTGCTGGACGACCATTTCCACGAGCGCGCCAACAACCAGCGCAAGATCTGGACGGTATTTACGTTTCTGGTTTGGTACAAGCGCTTCTTTGTGGATGAGAAATAACGCGGAAGCGAAAGCAAAAAGTTTCTGGCCCGAAGCGCCCGGCTTCTGGTACGCGCGGCGGCGGGGCCAGCGTTCATTTTGCCGCTGTTTTCCGGCATGCCGCAGGCCGCCGGGCTCCACCGCCCTGCACGCTGGCTGTCGTGGGCGGCGCGGTCCGGATGCTGCTCGCAGGCTGGGCGCATATTTTGCCGCACGCGGCCGGGCAGGCAGGCGCGCGGCCGGTATGCGGCCTCGGGCGCTGGCGGCCCGTGTCTCCCGCAAAAGGCGAAATACGGCGGACGCCTGCGCCGCCGAAACGCCGGGCGTTTAAGCGCCGCGGCATCTTCCGTTTTTCCGGCCGCCCGCGCGGCCCAAAATAAAAAGGGCGCGTTTCATTCGCGCGCCCCGAAAGGGACTGGTACCTATGGAAAATAAAAAGACCTTCTACATCACCACACCGATCTACTACCCCAGCGACAAGCTGCACATCGGCCACAGCTACACCACCGTCATCTGCGACGCCATCGCGCGGTATAAGCGCATGCAGGGCTATGATGTGATGTATCTGACGGGCACCGATGAGCACGGGCAGAAAATTGAGGACAAGGCCGCGGCCAAAGGTGTGACGCCGAAGGAATATGTGGATGAGATCGTCGCCGGCATCAAAGAGCTGTGGAAACTGATGGACATTTCCAACGACCGATTCATCCGCACCACCGACGATTACCATGTGGAGAGCTGCCAAAAAATTTTCACCCGGCTTTACGAGCAGGGCGATATCTACAAAGGCGTTTACAAAGGGCATTACTGCAAGCCTTGCGAAAGCTTCTGGACAGACAGCCAGCTTGTGGACGGCAAATGCCCGGACTGCGGCGGCCCCGTGTACGAGGCCGAGGAAGAAGCCTATTTCTTCAAAACCGGGAAATATGCGGACCGCCTGCTGAAGCTGTATGAAGAGCATCCGGATTTCATTCAGCCTGAAACGCGCAAAAACGAGATGATCGCTTTCATCAACCAGGGCCTGCAGGACACCTGCGTTTCCCGCACCAGCGTGAAGTGGGGCATTCCCGTCCCGTTCGACCCCAAGCACACCATGTACGTCTGGGTGGACGCGCTTTCCAACTACATCACGGCTCTGGGCTACGGCAATGAAACATATCACGATTACGACAAATTCTGGCCCGCGGACCTGCACATCGTGGGTAAGGAGATCCTGCGGTTCCACACCATCCTGTGGCCCGCCATGCTGATGGCGCTGGATCTTCCCCTGCCCAAGCGCGTGTTCGGCCACGGCTGGGTGCTGCTGGACGGCGGCAAGATGAGCAAATCCAAGGGCAATGTGGTGGACCCCGTGGTCCTGTGCGACCGCTACGGCGTGGACGCGCTGCGCTATTTCCTCCTGCGTGAAATCCCGTTCGGCAACGACGGTATCTTCTCCAATGAGGCGCTTATCAACCGTATCAACGCCGACCTCGCCAATGACCTGGGCAACCTGCTCTCCCGCAGTGTGGCGATGATCGAAAAATATTTCGGCGGCACTCTGCCCGCCCAGCGCAAAGCCGAGCCGCTGGATGACGAGCTGGCCGCCATGGTGGAGGCCCTGCCCGCGAAGGTAACGGCATGCATGGACGTTCTGCAGGTGCCGAACGCGCTGGCGGAGATTTTCAGGGTCATCCAGCGTGCCAACAAATACATTGACGAAACGGCGCCCTGGGTGCTGGCGAAGGACGAGGCCAACCTGCCCCGCCTTGCCGCAGTGCTGTACAATCTGTGCGAAGTACTGCGTGTGGCAGCCGTGCTGCTTACGCCGTTTTTGCCCAACACCACGCCCAAAATGGCGCAGCAGCTTGGCCTGACGGCCGAGAGCATGCGCTTTGAGACGCTGGGCCGGTTCGGCGGCCTGCCCGAGCCGTTTACCGTGCACAAGGGCGAGGCGCTGTTCCCCCGCATCGACGCCGCAAAGGAACTGGCGGAGCTGGCCGCCGCCCAGGAGGCCGCGAAGGCTGCCGCCGCGCCCGCTCCGGCTCCCGCAAAACCGGAGCCTGCGGCCGAGCCCATCCGGCACGAGCCGGAGGTGGATTTTGAAACATTCTGCCGTGTGGAAATGCTGGTGGGCCAGGTGACGGCCTGCGAAAACATGAAAGAAAGCAAAAAGCTGCTCAAGCTGACGGTGTTCGACGGCGAACGTGAACGCACCATCCTTTCCGGCATCGCCAAATGGTACAAGCCGGAGGATCTGGCCGGAAAAAAAGTGGGCATCGTGGCCAACCTTGCGCCGCGCCCCATGATGGGCGGCAAATACGTTTCCGAGGGAATGGTGATGGCCGCAGACACTGCCGACGGCGGTGCGTCCGTGGTGTTCTTCCCCGACGACGTACCCACGGGCATGCGCATCCATTAACTTTCTTTGAAAAGAAAGTCCGCAAAGAAACTTTAAACGGGTTTCAGAATACACATGCGCCCCGGAGGCTTCCGGGGCGTTTTTGAACGGAGGGATACCATGATATTCGATACCCATGCACATTACACGAGCCGCCGGTTCGACGGGCACCGGGACGAAGTGCTGGACAGTCTGCCCGCACAGGGCGTATGCGGCGTGGTGGAATGCGGGGTGGACCTTGCCACCAGCCGCGCCGCTTTGGCGCTGGCTGAAACGCGGCCCTGGGTCTGGGCCGCTGCCGGCGTCCATCCGGAGAGCCTCATCGAGGACGACGCCTCCACGGTATATGAATTCCATGGCGACTGGCGCGCCGAGCTGGCGGCCATTGAACCGTTGTACGGCGATCCCCGGGTCGTGGCGGTTGGAGAATGCGGGCTGGATCACCATTGGCCCGTGCCGGAGGACGCCCAGCTGGCGCTGTTTGAAGCAGAGCTCGCCGCAGCACAGGAGCACAGCCTGCCCATTCTTGTGCATGACCGCGAAGCCCATGCCGAAACCTACGCGCTTTTGAAAAGGTACCGGCCCAGGGGCATTCTGCACGCATTTTCCGGCAGCGCCGACGACGCGCTGTGGATCGCCCGGCAGGGCATGCTGCTGGGCTTCGGAGGAGCGCTTACATTTAAAAATGCGCGCCGCGCCGTGGAGGCGGTGGCTGCGCTCAGCCTGGAAAATATCGTGCTGGAAACGGACTGCCCCTACATGGCGCCGGAACCGTTCCGGGGAAAAGAATGCCATTCCGGCATGATCCGCTTCACAGCCCAGAAAGTGGCGGACATCAAGCAGGTGCCTTTGGAGGAAGTGCTGCGTATAACAGAACAGAACGCCCGCGCGCTGCTGGGCGTATAAACGGCCCCGCACACCGGTCTGCCGCTCAAAAGCAGAAAGCTCCCGCCTTACCATCTTGAAAACGGTAAGGCGGGAGCTTATTTTCACAATGCCGGCCGCGGGGCACTCATCCTTCGAGGACCCGCGCCTTTTCCCATTTATGGCCCAGAAAACGCACGCCGAATACCAGTGAACGCACGGCCCAGTCGATCTGCATGGCCGTCCAGACGCCGAACAAGCCCATGCCCAGCCACGCGCCCAGCACATAGGACATGCCGATGCGGAACACCCACATGGACACCATGCTCGTCACCATCGTGAACCTGGCGTCGCCCGCCGCGCGCAGCGCGTTGGGCAGTGTGAACGAGGACGGCCAGATAAGCACCGTCACAACGCAGTTCACCTGCAGCACAGAAAGCGCAAGGTCCGTGGTCGTCTGCGGCATGGCGTAAAAGCCCACCAGGTACGGCGCCAGCAGGAACAGAGCGATATTCAGCAGGCCCATGCTCACATAGGCCGCCGCCAAAAGGGTTTTCGTATAATGCCGCGCCTGCTGATAGTCTTTTGCGCCCACGCACTGGCCCACCACAGTGATCATCGCCAGGCCGATGGCCGAGCCGGGAATGTTGGACATAGAACCGACATTGTTGCAGATGGCATTGGCCGCGATAGCCGACGTGCCGAAGGTGGTGATGAGCCCCGCCACCAGTAGCTTACCGATCTGGAACATGCCGTTTTCCAGCCCGTTTGGCACGCCCACGCGCAGGATGCTTTTGAGGATGCCGCCGTTCCATTCCGGGTGGAACAGGCGCTCCAGAAAGATGGGGTTGTCCCGGTTGCGCAGCAGCAGCATCATCATCAGGCCCGCCACTGTGCGGGATGCCAGCGTGGCTGTGGCCGCGCCCGCCACGCCCCAGTTCAGGCCATAGATGAGCAGCGCGTTGCCGCCGATGTTGATAACGTTCATGATAAGAGATGCGAACAGCGAAATGCGGCTGTTGCCCATGCTGCGGAACAGCGCCGCCCCCGCGTTGTACAGCGCCAGCATCGGGTATGACAGCGCCGAAAGCCAGAAATATGTCTCGGCGGCCTGCATTACGTCCGGCTCCACATTGCCGAACACCAGTCGAAGGATGTGCCGGTTGAGCACCAGCACCAGCGCGCCGATGGCAACCGCCATGCCGAAGGTGGCGTATACCAGCTGCTTGGCGGAGCGGCAGGCATTTTCCCTGTCCCGCCGGCCCAGATACTGGCTTGCCACCACGGCGCCGCCCGTGGCCAGCGCGGCAAATATTTGAATGAGCAGGACGTTCACCTGGTCCACAAGAGAAATGCCCGAGACCGCCGCCTCGCCCACCGTGGAGACCATCACCGTATCGGCCATGCCCACCGTCACAAGCAAAAGCTGCTCCAGCACCAAAGGCAGGATCAGCCTCCAAAGCGCCTGCCGCGTAAACATCAGCGGGCGCGCGAATGTTTTTTGTGCCATAGTTTCCCCTTTTTGTGCGCCGCGGGCAGCGCCGCCGTCCCCGGAGAGACCGCCGGATGTCCGCTTCATTTAAAACAGCCGCAGGCCTTTTTCGGCCATGCTTTCCTTCCCTCGGGCCGCGGGCGGTGATTGTAAAGCCCGTGTAAACCCATGTCCTCTATTTTGCACCCGGCGCGCAAAAATTGCAAGCGCGCAAACAGCTGTCTGCAGTGTTTTTTGATTGCGAAGCTTGCGGAAAACACCGCGCACTTTCGCGCAAAAAATGCGCGCACCCAAAAGGTGCGCGCGAAAAGAACTTATTTGCCGAATACGTCCAGGCTTGCGGTCTTGCCCGGATAAATGCCCATCGGCTCGTAGTGCACGGTGGCCACGCTGACGATATGCGTGCCCTGCTCGGCGTTGAAATCGTCCAGATACGGCTGGTGCTGGAAGTAGTTGGCGTCCAGCGAGCCGTCTTCCACACCGGTGTTGGGCATGACGTAATCGTCAAATTCCACAATGTCCAGCTCCACATTGTGCTCGGCCAGGAGGGGCTTCACATGCTCCAGGATTTCCGCGTGAGGGCTGGGCGACGCGCCCACCTTCAGCGTCACAGGCTCCGCAATCTCGGGAATGTCCAGCTCCTGTGCGCCCATGGGCATCACAACGCCGTTGTAGCTCTCCTCGATCCATGCCTGCACGTCCCCGCTCATCAGCACGGCCACCAGAGCCTGCACGGCGGAGTCGTTTTCCCGGCCTTCCTTCACCGCAACGACATTGCCGTAGGTCTGCGCCGCCACGGATTCCGCGTCCTCTGTCGTGAGCACCTTATCCCCAATGCCCGCGCCGGAGGCGTAGTTGCCATTGATGACGGCGAAGTCCAGGTCCGGCAGGCTGGCGGGCAGGTTTGCCGCCTCCATCGCCTTGATGGTGACATTGTGCGGATTTTCAACGATGTCCTGTTCGGTGGCCTCCAGGCCCACGCCCTCCTTCAGCGTAAGGATGCCCAGGTCCTGCAGCAGGAGCAGAGCGCGGCCGCCGTTGGTGGCGTCCGCCGGGATGCCGATCTGGTAGCCGACGCCGCCGGAGCAGGCCGCCAGACTCAGCGCCAGTACCAGCGCCAATACCAATGCCAAAAATTTTTTCATAACAAACTTCCTTCCCTCAACTGTTTTTCCAATCTATCTCAAACCGCCGCAAACGGCGTGTTTGCCGAAGCCGGAGGCGCCCTGTTCAGCGCGTGCGCTTGTCCGCCTTGCGGGCGGCAAGATCAAAAATGATCTGGATGACGCACACCAGCAGGATCAGCAGCAGCACGGTGGCGTACATGACGGGTTTCTGGTACCGCTGATAGCCGAAGCGGAACGCCAGGTTGCCCAGACCCCCCGCGCCCACGCTGCCGGTGATGGCCGTATAGCCCAAAATGGTGATAAGGCTGATGGACAGCCCCCGCAGCAGGCTGGGCACGCTTTCCACCAGCAGCACCCGCGTGACGATCTGCCACCTGGTGGCGCCCATGCACTGGGCGGCTTCGATGACGCCTGTGTCGATTTCCTCCAGGCTCTGCTCCACCATGCGCGCAATGAACGGGGCGGCCGAAAGCGTGAGCGGCACCAGCGCTGCCGTGGCGCCGATGGATGTGCCCACCAGCAGCCGCGTAAACGGAATGATGAAAAACATCAAAATGATGAACGGCAGGCTGCGCAGAAGGTTCACCAGCCATCCGAACACCGCGTTGAAGCGCGGCGCGGGGGCCACCCCGCCCGCCTTCGTCACTGTGAGCAGTACGCCCATGGGCAGGCCCAGCACATATGCAAACAGCGTGGCAAACAGCGTCATATATAAGGTTTCCAGCGTGCCCTCCCACAGCAGCGCGCCGTATTCGTTGAAAAACTCCGCCATTGTATTTACTCCTCTCTGCCCAGCAGCAGCTTTGTCACAGCGCTGCGCGGGCTACCGAACACATCCGCCACCGCGCCGGACTCTGCCAGACGCCCCTCACTGATGACGGCCACATGGGAACAGATGGCCTGTACCACCGAAAGCTCGTGGGTGATGATGATGATGGTGACGCCCAGCTTTTTGTTGATATCCGTCAGCAGGGCCAGCATGGACTTCGTCGTAAGCGGGTCCAACGCACTGGTAGGCTCATCACACAGCAGCATCTCGGGCTGTGTGGCCAGCGCGCGGGCGATGGCCACGCGCTGCTTCTGCCCGCCGGAAAGCTGGGCCGGGTACGCGCCCGCGCGGTCCTCCAGGCCGACAATGGCCAAAAGCTCCGCCACCCGGGCCTGCACCGCCGCCTTGTCGTATCCCTTCTCCAGCCGGAGGGGGAAGGCAACGTTTTCGGCCACGGTCTTCTGCATCAGCAGATTGTAACCCTGGAACACCACGCCCATGCCCCGGCGCGCCGCGCGCAGCTGCGCGCCGGAAAGGGAAGCGATGTCCTGCCCAGCGAGCATGATCTGCCCGGAGGTGGGGCGCTCCAGCAGCGTCAAACAGCGCAGCAGCGTGGATTTTCCCGCGCCCGACATGCCGATGATGCCGTAGATGTCCCCTTTGCCGATCTCCAGGTTCACATCCTCCAGCGCCGTAACGCGCGGGCCCTTCCCCTCAAAGATCTTCGTCAGATGCGATATCGTAATCAAAACCGATTCTCCTTTTCTTTTCCCCTGTGCACCGCTCTGCGGCGGAGCAAACAAAAAGCCCGTCCCCGGAACTTACGTTCCAAGGACGGGCAGAAATGCTCGCGGTACCACCTTGTTTCGCTCTTTCCTCACGGAAAAAGCCTCAGCCGCTGCGCCCGCGGATGAAACGGGTTACAGCGCGGCACTGTAACGGGTGCGCCCGTCATGCGCTTGCCAAGGGCTCGCGCACGCAACTCAGAGGCCATGTTCAGCTATGCCCGCTTTGCTCCCTTCCACCAGCCGGGAGCTCTCTGAAAAAGCCTGCGCAGCTTACTCTTCTCGTCATCGTTTTTTGCGTATATTCCATATTATACACAAGTTTTCGCGGCTGTCAAGCAGATTTTTCTGCCGCGGTCAGGCCAGCAGCCCTGCGCCGCGCTCCCGCCAGCGGCCCGTTCGGTAACGCAAAAACGAGATAATGTAATTGGCCGCCCAGCCCACAGGCACCGCGTACCATACCATCCGGATGCCCAGCCGGGGCGCCAGCACTGCCGCCAGAACCACGCGCAGCGTCAGGTTAACAAGATTTGCTGCGGTAAACGCGCCCATGTCCCCCGCGCCGCGCAGCACGCCGTCCGTGGCCATTTTCAGGCCGATGAGGATATAGAACCACCCCAGGAAACGAATGCAGGATGTTCCGGTCTCCAGCGCGAGGCGTGAGCTTTCCGCGTTGAGGAACAGCGCAATGAGCTGCTGCGAAAAGCACTGAAGCACCGCGAAGATCATCAGCGCGAACGCGGCCAGAATGCCATAGCACGCCCGGTATCCCCTGCGCACACGGCTGTACTCCCCCGCGCCGATGTTCTGCGCGGTGTAGGAGGACATCGCGTTGCCCACCGCGGCCATGGGCACGGTACAGATGCTCTCGATACGCATGGCCGCAGAATAACCCGCCAGCGTCTCGGCGCCGAAGCTGTTCACCACAGACTGTACCAGCATCATGCCGATGGACACCGTGGATTGCTGAAAGACGGACGGCAGCGCCACGCGGGCCATGTTTTTCAGCTCCCGTACATCGAAGCACACGGCCGCCGGGGCGTCGTAGGCCCGCAGCTCCCGCGCAAACAACAGGAAAGCAGCCACGGCGGATACTCCCTGGGCAATGAGCGTTGCCCATGCGACGCCCGCCACGCCCATCCTCAGCGTCAGCACCAGATACAGGTCCAGCCCCACATTCAGCACCGAAGAAAAAATCAACAGGTACAGCGGCACCTTGGAACGCCCCAGCGCGTTGAACATGGCTGAGAGCACATTGTACATAAACAAAAAGGGCAGGCCCAGAAAATAAATATTGAGATAGACCGCCGCATCGTCCAGAATGGATGCGGGCGTACGCAGCCATGCCATGATCTGCCCGCTGAAGGCAAGCCCGAACCCGCCCAGCAGCAGGCTCACGGCCAGAAATGTGAACAGCGCCGTGGAGATAAAGCGCTTCATCCTGTGATAATCCCGCCGCCCGAAGGCTTGGCTGGTGAGAACGGACGCGCCCACCCCGCCGCCGATGGCGATGGAGATGAACACATTCGTCAGAGCATAGGAAGCCCCCACGGCCGCCAGCGCGCTTTCACCCACGGCCTGGCCCACAATAACGGAATCTGTCATCGTGTAAAGCTGCTGGAACAGATTGCCGATGATCATGGGCGTTGAAAACGCGAGCAGCGCCTTTGCCGGGGCCTGCCGGATCAGATATTCCTTTTCCACTTTGACATGCTTTCCCTTCTGTGCCGGATGCCGCGCGCCGCTATTCCAGCGGCACGTCGATCTTCCGGCCCCGGAAATAGGTCTCCCGGTCCTGCGGGCCGATGGGGCGCAGCACACGGCAGGGGCAGCCCACGGCCACCACGCCTGCCGGGATGTCCTTCGTCACCACGCTGCCCGCGCCGATGACCGTGTCATCCCCGATGGTCACGCCCGGCAGGATGACCGCGCCCGCGCCCACCCACACGTTGCTGCCGATGCGGACGTCGGCGTTGTACTGCATGGCCTGACGGCGCAGGCCCGGCTCAATGGGATGCCCCGCCGTGGCCACCGTGACATTGGGGCCGAACATCACACAGTCGCCCACATAAATATGGGCATCGTCCACCAGCGTCAGGTTGAAGTTTGCGTACACCCCGCTGCCGAAATGCACATGGCGGCCGCCCCAGTTGGCGTGCAGCGGCGGCTCGATATAACAGTTTTCACCGATCTGGGCGAACATTTCCCGCAGCAGGGCGGCGCGCCTTTCCTGCTCGTGAGGGCGCGTGGCGTTGTAATCATACTGCTTCTCCAGACAGTCCATCTGTTCGGCCATAATGGCCTCGTCCCCCGGCAGATAAAGCCGGCCTTCCTCCATACGCCTGCGCGCTTCCTGTGAATCCATCGCAACAGCCATTGCTTTTTCCTCCGTTTCCCATTGCCGCGCAAGCTCCAGCTTGCGTGCCCGCGGCAGTGCCTTGACAGCGGCTTCCCGCCGCAGAGCGGCACTTTTGTCCGTACACTGCTCCGCATATACCAGACGCACGGGCGCGCGTCCCCTGGTATACTTTGCGCCGCGCCCGCTTTGGTGGGCGGCAAGGCGCCTGGCCAGGTCGTTCGTCCAGCCTGTGTACAGGCTGCCGTCACCGCACTCCAGCATGTACACCCAATCCATTATCCATTCAGCTCCATCGCGGCCTCACACGCGGCCACAGCGTCCTCCTCCGTGCCCGTGGTGACAAGGAACCGCCCCGCGTGGCAGAACCGCAGGGTCTCGATGCCCGAAAGGCCGGGCAACTCCTGCTCCGACGCACCCGCCCAGTGCGCGGGAAACGGCACCTTCAGCGCGGGCGAGCCAAAGGACGCGGGCACAGCCTGCGCCGCCCAGCCGCCCCGCTGGGACGGATATACCACAAAACGCGCCTTGCTGGGAATGAGCTGCTGCTTCCACGGCGCGAAGCGGGAGAGCCGCACGATGCGCCGCTTCATGCGGCCCAGCGCCTCGTTCACCTCGGCGGCGGCGCGCTGCACGCTGCGGATGGCCTCCAGCTTGTGCGCCAGCATATCCTGCGCCAGCGCCACGGCCTGTGCAAAGCAGTCGTCCGGCCGGTCCGAGCCATCCCACCGGGGATTGTACGCAGCGATGATATTGGCCAGCTGGTTGCCGCAGCCCGTATTATCGTCCAGATCCAGCGGCTGTACAAAGCTCTCGTCAAAGCGGCCCGCGTCCACGGGGCCGACAAGCTGCGGCCCCAGCTCCCGCCACAGCAGGCCGAAAGCCGCATAGGGCACGCCGTTCTCCCGCACAGGGCTGTCTTTGGCATGATGGTCGAACGGGCCGTCCCCAATGTCGAATACCAGCCCTGCAAAGCCTTGAGGCACCGCAAAGCCGCGCTGTATGGCAATGTTGGGGTTGCATATCTTCAAAAGCGCCGCGCTGAACACATCGTCGGCGTGAAATTTTCCGCCGTGGGTAAATGCGGTATCGGGTATCTGCAAAATATCGTCTCCTTTAAAGTGCCATAAAATCAAATCTACTCCCATAGCATAACATATGGGGGGCATGTTTGGTAGCCGTTTTTTCACAGGAAGGCGAAAAAACGCGGCTCCGGCTGTCTGCACGGGATACGATTTGGATACACAAAATGGGTATGCTATGGTATAGTAAAGGCAGTATTTTGTTTTATTTTGCCGTGAACTGCGAAAAAAAGGGGGTTTTCAAGGATGCATTTCAAACGCAGGCGGCGCCGCGCGGGCCGCGCGGTGCTTTTTGTTCTGGCTGCGGTGCTGCTGGCCGCGCTGGGAACCGGCATGTGGCTGCTGTGGCCCCGTGCCATGCGCCGGGATATGCCCAGTGCGGCGGCGCCCCAGGGCACGCTGCGGGGGCTGCGGCTCTCGTGGAGCTATCCAACAGCTGCGGGCGGGCTCTCCTCCGGCGGGCCGGAGCTTCTGGATACGCTGTTCGCAGACGCGGCGGCCTATGCCCAGGCCCATGGGCTGAACGCGCTGTTTCTGGACGTTGCGGACGCCGAATTGTCCAGCATCGCTTTCCGCGACCGCGCTTATGAGACCTGGCCCGGCGCGGCGGCGGACGACAGCCTGTTTCACAAATACGACCCGCTGCGCGCACTGTGTGAGCAGGCGTCCCAGGCGGGGCTGGCCGTGTACGCTGTGACGCCCGAGCTCTCCGCCAATGCGGATTGGGAGGCAGCGCTGGCGCGCATGCAGAAAAAATATGCCGTTGCAGGCCTGTATGTCGAAGGCAGCGCCCTGTTTGACCGTATTTCCCGGCAGGCGGTATTCTACGCGGACGAGGCCGCCTTCAACGATCCGTCGTCCCTGTTCCTTGCTTCGCTGGATACAGACGGCTTCCACGGCGCCGTATTCGATTATGCGCAGTGCCGGGCGCAGCCGGAGGCCTTCAGCGTGCTGGCCAGCGCACTGGACGGCAGTGCGGCGCGGCCTGCGCTGCTGGAGTATACGCCCGGCGGGACACTGGCGGTATCTTACCCGGCGGACGGTGCGGCCGTCTACACCCCAGCCTGCTTTGTGATGGGCACGTCAGACCCGGCGCAGGAGCTGCTGCTGAACGGCACACCCGTGGAGAGCCGCGGCCCGGGCGGAACCTTCGGCGTGCTGGTGGACGTGGCCGAGGGCAGCAATGTGTATACCCTCACCCAGGGCGGAACCAGCGTCTCTGTGACCGTGAACCGGCCCGCGCCCGCAGGCGGCGGGAGCGGCGGCACAACGGAGGTCCCCCACGACGACACCACGGAAGTGGAGCCGGGCACGCCTGTGCGCATCCGAAACTGGATCGCCAGCCTGCTGTATGACCCCGCGTCCGACGGAAACATCAGCGAGACCGTACGCCAGGGCGCAGTTGCCACGGTGGCCGCCTGCACCGAAACGTTGCGCGGCGGCAAGCGCACCTGGGCCTATCAGCTTGCCAGCGGGGATTTTGTGCTGGCTTACAATGCAGAGCCGCTGCCGCCAGAAACGCCCCGCGCCTCTTTTACGGGCGCGGCCGCCGAGGCGACGGATACGGGCGAGGTGCTCACCTTTGCGGGCAGCGGCACGCCGCTGGCCTATACCAACATGGTGGACGGCGCGCTGGTGATGGATTTTTACGATGCGGACTTCGCGGCGGATTTCGCCGTTTCCGGTTCCGCTTTGGTGCAGAGCGCCGCGGTGGAGCCGGGCGATGGCTGCACACGCGTCACGCTTACCTTTACCCGGCCCGTCTGGGGGTATACCGTGGAATATGCGGACGGCACCACGCAGGTCATCCTGAAAAAGCAGCCGGTGCGCAGCGATGTATTCGGCAAGCCTCTGACGGGAGTGGCCGTGCTGCTGGACGCAGGCCACGGTGACCATGACCCCGGCGCAATGGGTGCGGCGGGCGCCGGGGCGCCCGCGGAAAAGGACGTCAATCTGGCTCTGACGCTGGCCGCAAAATACCGTTTGGAGCAGCTTGGCGCCACGGTGCAGACCATCCGCACAGACGATTCCTTCCTCTCTCTGGAGGAGCGCAACAGAGCCATTGTCGCCGGCCAGCCGGATTTTTTCATCGCCGTCCACCACAATTCCATCGCTCTTTCCGTAGATGCGAACTTGCAGACGGGCACCGAGTGCTATTACTTCTACCCCGCGGGCAAAGCGCTGGCCCAGGCGCTGGTGCGCAATGTAACGCAGGCCACCTCCCGGCCGGACCGGGGCGCTCAGTGGGGCTATTACTATGTCACACGCAGCACCGTGTGCCCCGCAGTTCTGCTGGAGGCGGGCTTTATGGTGAACCCCTCCGAATACGAAAACGTCACCAGCGAGCCGCAGCTCTGGGCCGCAGGGGACGCCATTGCACGCAGCGTGCTGGAATGCGTGCCGCCGGGCTGAACCGCGCGCCAAACCAAACACCGCCGCCCCGCAGCCGAAGCTGCCGGGGCGGCGGTATTTTTCAGTTCCCGGGGTCTATTCCTGCGGAGCGTTCCCGCCGCCGTGCTCGCCGCGCGTCACCAGCAGGCTCTCGATGCGCTGGTCCTTCACCGCGCGGATGGTCACATGAAGCTGCTTGTAGCCAAAGCTTTCCCCGGCGCTGGGAATATGCTCCAGCTCGGCCAGCGCCCAACCACCCACAGAGTTGTAGTCGCAGTCAAAGGTTTTATCCACGAAGCCGATGGCCTCGAAAAAATCCTCCACGTTCACGTCGCCCTCCACCTGCCAGCTGTTCTCGCTCAGCTGCCGGATGGGCGTTTCGTCCTTGTCTGTCTCGTCCCAGATCTCGCCCACAAGCTCCTCCAGGATATCCTCCATGGTCACGAGCCCCAGCGTGCCGCCGTGTTCATCCGTCACAACGGCCATGTGCTGCTTTGCCCGGCGGAACTCCGCCAGCAGCTCGCTGATGCGCTTGCTGCGGTAAACAAAAAGCACGTCCCGTTTGAGCGCCGCGGGCTCGATGGGGTCTCCCGCGGCCAGCCGGGCCAGCAGGTCCTTCGCATACAGTACGCCCACCACGTTGTCAATGGTCCCTTCATACACCGGGATGCGCGAATAGCCGCCCTCCACGCACAGCCGGATGATCTCCTCCGGCGGCGCGTCCAGCGCCGCCGCGGCCATATCCACCCGGGGCACCAGAATATCCTGCACCGTCGTATTGTCGAACTCTATGGCCGACTGGATGATGTCCGTTTCCTGGCGGTCCAACACGCCTTCTTCGCCGACGGTGTCGATGATGGTTTTGAGTTCTTCTTCGGTCACGCTTGGCTGCACGTTCAGCTCGCTGGAACGCCGGCCGGTAAACAGGCGCTTGATCTGCACAAAGACCCACACCAGCGGACGCAGCAGCGTTTTGACGATGTACAGCGGGCCACCCGTGGCCATGCTCACGCGCTCCGCATGGTCCTTGGCGAAGCTCTTGGGCAATATCTCGCCGAAGACGAGCACCAGCACCGTGATAACGGCCGTAGCGGCCGCCGCGCCCTGCTGTCCCAGCAGCGACGTGGCAATGACGGTGGAGATCGACGACGCAGTAAGGTTTACCACGTTGTTGCCGATGAGGATGGCGGACAGCGTTCTGTCGTAATCGTCCGCGAGACCCAGCACGCGCTGCGCTTTTTTGTCTCCGTCATCCGCCTTATTCTTCATGCGGATGCGGTTGACCGACGAAAGCGCCGTCTCGCTTGCCGAGAAGAACGCCGAGAACGCCAGCAAAAGCAGCAGTGCCAGGTACATACTAGGGCCGGGGGTATCCAAAAAACCACTCTCCTGAAATCAATATGGTCCATTCCCGCCGTGCGGCTGGAAATAAACAAAAATACTATAACAAAAAATGTGCAAAAATGCAAACAGGCGCGCCGCGGCAGCCTGTGCCGGGCGCGCCCAGGAGCGTCCGTATCCGGTTTTCAGCGCGTGCGGTTCCAGGTATGGCGGCTGAACAGCACGATAATGGGGAATATTTCCAGCCTGCCCAGAAGCATATCCAACGAAAGCACGACTTTGGAAAAGGTTGAAAACAGGGAATAGTTGCTGGCCGGCCCCACGAGGTCCAGCCCCGGGCCGATGTTGTTGAAGCATGCCAGCACGGCCGTCAGGTTCGTTTCCAGAGAAAAATCATCCACGGAAACGGCCAAAAAGCTGGCCACCGCAATGGCGCAGTAGGCCGCCATATAGACGTTTACACCGCGCAGCACCTCGTCCTTCACAACGCGGCCGTTCACGCGTACCACATTCACACTGCGCGGGCGCAGCATGCGGCGCACCTCAGCCGCAAGGCTCTTGAACAGCAGAAGCAGGCGCGCTACCTTGATGCCGCCGCCCGTGCTGCCCGCGGACGCGCCCACCACCATCAGAATGCACAGGATGGCCCGGGAGAGCTGCGGCCACAGATTGAAATCTTCGGTGGCGAAGCCCGTGGTCGTCATCACGCTGCTGACGGTGAAGGACGCATGATGGAACGCCTCGCCGAAGCCGGAGAAAAGCGGCGTGATGTCCGCCGCGATGACAAACATGGCCGTAAGCATGATACCGCCGTACAAAAGCAGCTCTTCGTCCAGCAGCGCCCCGCGCCACTCCCGCAGCAAAAGCAGAAAATAGACGCTGAAGTTTACGCCGAACAGCGCCATGAACACCGTACACACATTCTGCAGGTACGGGCTGTAACCCGCCATGCTGTCGTTTTTGATGCCGAAGCCGCCCGTGCCCGCCGTACCGAAGGCCGTGCACAGGCTGTCAAACAGGGGCATGCCGCCCGCCAGCAGAAACAATACGCACAGGACGGTGAGCACGATGTATATCTTATACAGCAGGCTGGCCGTCTGGCGCATGCGGGGCACCATTTTACCCACGCTGGGGCCGGGGCTTTCGGCCCGCAGCAGATGGATGCTGTAACCCGCTCCCTTTCCCGTGGGCACCACGGCCAGCAGGAATACCAGCATGCCCATACCGCCCAGCCAGTGGGTAAAGCTGCGCCAGTACAGCAGCCCATGGCTCATGGCCTCCACGTCTGTCAGAACAGAAGCGCCTGTGGTGGTAAAACCGGACACCGTCTCAAAAAACGCGTCTACATAACGCGGTATCTCGCCTGAGATGTAAAACGGCAGCGCGCCCATGGCCGAGAGCAGGATCCAGCCCAAGGCCACGATGATGAAGCCCTCTTTGGCGTAAAACTCCCGCGTGGCCTTCGCACACACGCCGTACAGCGCGCCGGACAGCGCCAGCAGCAGCGCCACCGTCCACAAAAAGCCCCGCAGGGGCGCGCCTGTCTCGCCGTAAATAAAGCACACGGCAATGGCGGGCAGCATGAAAAGCGCCTCCAGGAAAAAGAGCACGCCAACCAGCTTACCGATCATTTTCTTGTTCATTCGTTCCTCCGGGAATGCCGGCCCTCAGTCGGCAAAAATGTCGTTCAGGTCGTTGATGGGCTGGCCGCTCGTCGTGACGACGATGACGGTGTCCCCGGCCTGAAACACGTCGCTGCCCCGCGGGATGATGGTGCGTCCCTTGTGGGTGATGCAGGCGATCAATATCTCGGGCTTAAGCTGGATGTCCAAAAGCGTCTCGCCTAGGTGGCGCGTGGTCTCGGCCGCACGGAATTCCAGCGCCTCGGCCTTGCCCTCCACCATGCGGTGCAGCGTAATAACGCTGCCGCCCGTGGTGTTCTGCATGGCGCGCACATAGCGCACGATGTCCGTGCTGCACAGCGCCTTGGGGCTGATGAACGTGTCGATGCCCATACTTTTGAAGGCTTCCACATATTCGGTGCGGTTCACCTTTGTGATGACCTTCGGCACCCCGATGTGGCTGGCATACATGGAGATGATGAGATTCTCCTCATCCATATTCGTCAATGTGATGACCGCGTCCGTGGAGCTGATGCCCTCTGCAGCCAGAATGTCCTGCCGGGAGCCGTCGGCTTCGATGATGACGGCGCTGGGCAGCAGCTCGGCCAGCTCCACACAGCGCTCATGGTTCTGCTCGATGATCTTGACGCCCAGCCCCGCGTGCAGGCAGCGCATGGCCAGATAATAGGCGATGCGGCTGCCGCCCACGATGATGGCGTTGCGCACCTTCTGCTTGACAATGCCAAGATGCTTGATGAGCTGGGCAAGGTCCTGAGAATCGGCCGTGACATAGATATTGTCCCCCGCCTGCAGCGTGAAGCTGCCGTCCGGGATATGCACGGTGCCGCCGCGCTCCACCACGCACACAAGCACGCGCACCCGCGCGATCTCATACAGGCGGTTGAGCGGGATGCCCGCCAGCTTGGAATCCTCGCCCACATGGATCTCTACGATCTCCACACGGCCCTTGGCAAAGGAATCCCGCTTGAGAAATGAGGGGAACTGCAGCAGGTGATGGATCTCCCGCGCGGCCGCAAGCTCCGGATTGATGGTCATGGAAAGGCCCAGCTCGTCCCGCATCAGCACCAGCTGCTCGGCATATTCGGGGTTGCGCACCCGGGCAATGGTGTGCTTTGCGCCCAGCTTTTTTGCCACGATGCAGGTGAGCAGGTTCGTCTCGTCCCGGCTGGTGGCGGCAATCAGCAGATGCGCGTCTTCCACGCCCGCCTCTTTCAGCACGCCGATGGACGCGCCGTTGCCGTGCACCACCATCACATCATAGGATTCCAGGCTCTGCTCCAGCACCTTGGGGTTTGAGTCGATAACCGTGATATCGTGGCCCTCGCTGGAGAGCTGTTCCGTAAGGGCGACGCCTACCTTGCCGTCGCCCACAATAATGATCTGCATATTTCCGTCCCTTTTCCCTCCGGCCGCGCAGATAAACGCGGTGTTAAAGTTTTTCCAAAGGTATTAAGATTTTATGAATGCGCCTGCCGCATGAGTATTATAGCACAAAAAAAACGTATTGCAAGGAAAGGGGCTTTTCGTGCGCGGTTTCCCCTGTAAAGCGGCCGCGCGGCGGGCCAAAAAGGCCCGCCGCGCGTTCGTTTTGTTCTGTTCCCGCGTTATTCCACTTCCTGTGTCCAGCCCATGTCGTCGGGCAGCGTGCCCCACTGTATGCCGGTGAGCGTGTCGTACAGGCGCTGGGTGACGTCGCCTGTACGGAAACCGTTGATGGTGAGCACCTCGTCCTCATAACGCAGCTCGCCCACAGGGCTGATCACCGCTGCGGTGCCCGTACCGAACACCTCCTCCAGCCTTCCTTCCTTCCCCGCCCGGATCACGTCCGCAATGGGCAGGCGGCTCTCACAATCCACCGGATAACCCCATTTTTTCAGCAGCTCGATGCAGCTCATGCGCGTAATGCCCGGCAGCACCGTGCCCACGCAGGGCGCGGTGCGGATGACGCCATCGATTTTGAAGAAGCAGTTCATGCTGCCCACTTCCTCTACGTACTTGCGCTCCACACCGTCCAGCCACAGCACCTGGCTGTAGCCCAGGTCATGGGCCTTCATCTGGCCGATCAGACTGGCCGCATAGTTGCCGCCGCATTTGATGTAGCCCGTACCGCCCGGCGTAGCGCGGACATACTCGTCCTCCACATAGATCTTCACCGGATTCATGCCCTCCGCGTAATACGCGCCGGAGGGCGAAGCGATGATGATAAACTGATAGCTTGCACTGGGCTTCACGCCCAAATGCGCCTCGGTGGCGATGGTGAACGGGCGCAGATAGAGGCTGGTGTCCGGCTCTCCGGGCACCCAGTCTTTGTCCACGCTGACGAGCGCCTTGACAGCCTGTACGAAATCCTCCACGGGGATTTCCGGAATGCACAGGCGCCTATGGGTGCTCTGCATGCGGGCGGCGTTCTTTTCCGGCCGGAACAGCAGCACGCGGCCATCCGCAGCACGGTAGGCCTTCATGCCCTCAAAGCACTCCTGCGCATAATGAAACACCAGCGCGGCCGGGTCCAGCTCCAGGGAATGGTACGGCTCGATGCGCGGCGAGTGCCAGCCCCGGCCCTCGGTGTAGTCCATGATGAACATATGGTCCGTGTAATGGTTGCCGAAGCCCAGATGCTTCTCGTCCGGCTTTGCCTTCGGCGCGGTGGTCTTTGTCACTTTGATGTCCAGCATACTTTTCCCTCTTCCATTGATGGCTGCGCGCAAAACCGCACAGCGGCAAAGTTCCATACCCGGCGCGCAAAAGAGCCGCGGGGGGTTGGTTTTACTCTATTTTAGCCGTCCTGCGTTCATTTTACAAGGGGGCAGACCGCTGAAAATGTGTAAATCCGCCATTTTTTCCGCGCTGCGGCATATTTCCGCTCCACCGGCCCGCGGCGGGCGGTTTGCTTTTCGCACCGCTTCGTGTATAATGAAAATCGGTTCGGCAGCGGCCGGGCCGCACAGGAATGAAGAGAGGTTGGGAAAGCAATGGAACAGCAGATCCGCGCCGTCCTGTTCGACATGGACGGCCTGATGTTCGACACCGAGCGTCTGGGAGACGAAGTGTGGCGCGCCGTGGCGGGCAAATACGGCGTGACGATGACGCCGGAGGATGTCTCTCTGCTGCGGGGGCGCAACTACGAAAGCGGCCGCCGTGCATTTTTGGACCGCTTCGGCGCCGGGTTCCCCTACGACGACATGTCCGCGGAGGTATGGTGCGAGGTAGAAGCAAGGCTGGAGCAAAGCGTGCCGCTGCGGCCAGGGCTGTTCGAGCTGCTGGACACGCTGCGCGCCCGGGGCTGCAAAATGGCCGTGGCTTCCTCCACAGACAGCGCCCGCGTGCTGCACAATCTGGAGACCGCCGGCGTGCGCGGTTATTTTTCCGCCGTCATCGGCGGCGACCAGGTGACGCATTCCAAGCCCGAGCCGGAAATTTTTTTAAAAGCCGCGGCGGCACTGGACACACCGCCCGGGCTGTGCATGGTGCTGGAGGATTCCTACAACGGCGTGCGGGCGGGCGCTGCCGCCGGGTGCTTCACTGTGATGGTGCCGGACATGGACCCGCCCACGTCCGAAATGGAGCGGCTGGCCCGGGCCATCGTGCCCGGGCTGGCGGACGTTGCGCACCTGCTGGAGCAGACGGACCTGCAAAAGCGGTGACAAAACGCCGCCCGCTTTCCTCGAAAATAATATCGTATGAAGAAAACAGCCCTGCGGAACAGCATTTTGTTCCCCGGGCTGTTTTTCGTATGTCCGCCGGGCTGCGCACAGGGCCGTTTCCCTGCCGAAGAGCCGTTCCACGCAGCGTTTTACCCGCTCCCTCCGGCCGCGCTCTCCCGCCTTTTTCGAAAAACGTACGCGTCAGCATTCCGGCGGCTCCGCATCCAAACGATCCATCTCTGCAAACAGGCTTCGCACCAGGCTGACCGCCAGCATACGCTGACGTGGCGAACGCCCCTGCACCAGCGCGGCAAGGCACGCTTCCGCGTCTCCGCCGGGCGCGCCGCCCAGCACCAGCAGATCCAGGCTTACGTGCAGCGTCCGCGAGAGCTTTGCCAGCGTCTCCAGCCCGGGCGCGCGGCTGCCGGATTCCAATTGGCTTACAAACACCGTGGATACACCGATCTTCTCCGCCAGCTTTTCCTGCGTGAGCCCCGCGTCCCGGCGTGCAAGCCGGATGCGTGCGCCGATCTCCCGATTGTCCATCTCGCACCGTCCCGTTGTCGTGGTTTGATATTAGCTTACAGCTAATGTTAATCTTTTGTAATAAACTGACAGCTAATTTATTATTGCTATAAGTTAATATATGTGATACAATGAGTTAAACACTTCGTGGGATGCTCTTGCCCCCGCCCTTCCGGCGCTCCAGGCATGCCGGTACAAAAAAACGCCGCATCCGAAGATGCGGCGTTGTAAGAAAGCAGCTGCTTACGCGGCAGCGGAAGTGCTGGCGCTCTCAGAGGTGCTGGCGGAAACAGACTCCGCAGCAGACTCGGAGGTGCTGGCAGAGGAAGCGTCGGCGGCCGGAGCAACATACTCCTCACCGTTGATCGCCTCGTTGTAGCCGGCGATGCAATCGAACATATACGCGTAGTCAGCGCCCGTGGCCGGGTCAACCGCACGCTGCCAGCTGTAAACGAAGTCATGCGCCGTCAGCGGGGTGCCGTCGGACCATTTCAGGCCCTCGCGCAGATGGAACGTATAGGTCAGGCCGTCCTCGCTGATCTCAACGCTCTCCGCCTGGCCCGGGGTCGGGGTGGTGCCGTAGGCAACCGTGTACAGGCCTTCAAAAGCGTGGTCGATCATCGTGCCGCCGTCCACAGCGCTGTTCAGCGCCGGGTCGATGGTGTCGGGGTCCGGGCCGGTGCAAACCTTCAGCGTATCCGTGCCGTTGCTCGCGTTCATGAAGAACTTGAAGCCCAACGGGGAGGTGCTCAGGTTTTCCAGGTTCTGCTGGGCCATATAAATATCCACATAGTAGTAGATCGGGCACAGCATCCACTCGTCGAACATGATATCCTCAGCCTGATGCATCATCTCCATGCGCGCCTCAGCGTCGCCGGAGGCCTTGATCTGGCTGATCAGGCTGTCGAACTCGGCGTTGGACCACTGGGCGTCGTTGTTGCCGCCGCCGGTGATCCACATATCCAGGAAGCTGATGGGGTCGTTGTAGTCGCCCAGCCAGCCGTTGCGGGCAACCTGATAGTCGCCGTTCTTACGGGTGTTCAGGAAGGTGGCCCACTCCTGGCTCTCCAGCGTCACTGTGGCGCCCAATTGGCCCCACATCTGCTGCAGCGCCTCGCCGATCTGCTGATGGACGGTGCCTTCGTTGTACAGATAGGTGATGGTGGGCAGGCCCTCGCCGTTGGGATAGCCGGCCTCCGCCAGCAGCTCCTTGGCCTTGGCCAGGTTGGCCTCGTTGGCCCCGGCGGTCGGGTCATAATAGTCGCCGCCCACTTCGCGGAAGGAAGAGCCTTCCGCAGCATCGCTCAGGCCCTCAGACACGAACGCGCCGGCCGGGATCTGGCCGGATTTGCCGATCTGCTTGCAGATATAGTCGCGGTCAACCGCCAGCGTGAACGCCTGGCGGACCAGAGGATCGTCAAACGGAGCGGCCTCAACGTTGTAGCTCACATAGTAGGTGCCGATCTGGCCCTCTTTGTAGTACTCCGGCGTGGAAGACAGCGCGTCGATCTCATCGTTGGGAACAGCGTCGATGAAATCCAGTTCGCCGGACTGGAATGCCGTCAGCTGGGCTGCGTCATCCTCCATCAGCGTGAACTGCAGGGTATCCGGGCCAGCCAGGCTGTCCACGTTCCAGTAGTTCTCGTTCTTGACCATCGTGATGTGGGAGCTGGGCACCCACTCAGCAATCTTGTAGGGACCGTTGCCGATGTAGGTGGCAGCGTCCACAGCCCATGCTTCGCCGTTTGCCTCAACAGTCGCCTGCTGAACGGGAGCGTACGCGGGGAACGCGGTCAGCTCCAGGAAATACGGCGTGCGGGCCGTCAGCGTGACCTGCAGCGTGTTGTCGTCCAGAGCTTTGACCTGCAGCGCATCCGGATTGTAAGCCGGAGCGGCGTCGGAAGCAGAACCGGACGAGGAAGAGCCCGCGGGAGCGGAGCTCGCAGTACCGGTCGAGGACGTGCTGCCGCCGCAGGCCGTCAGGCCCAGGCTCAGCACCATGACGACGGCCAGCACAAGTGCCAGTTTCTTCATAGTGAACTTTCCTCCTCAAAAATTGTTTATTCAACATTTCACACATGGCGCACCCATAGCATGCCCCAAGGTGAATTGTTTACAATTATACACGCGCGGACGCGCCGCGCAACGCTTTTTTGCAAATTGTCACTTTTTTGCAACTTTATTATAATAAAGCAGCCGGGCGGGAAAAAGGCGCTTTCAGCGCCTTTTTCCATTTATTTCACTTTGTCCAGATGGTGGCAGGCGGCATAGTGTCCGCCGGACACCTCGCGCCATTTGGGTTCCTCTGCGGCGCACCGCTCGTCTGCGTAGGGGCAGCGGGTGCGGAAGCGGCAGCCGGAAGGCGGGTTCAGCGGGCTGGGCACATCGCCTTCCAGCACGATGCGCCGGGATTCCCGGGCCGTCTTGGGGTCCGCCACCGGAATTGCGGAGATCAGGCTCCGGGTGTAGGGGTGAACGCTGTGGAAGGTCAGCTCATAGCTGTCGGCCAGCTCCACCAGCTTGCCCAGATACATCACGCCGATGCGGTCCGAGATATGCTTCACGACCGAAAGGTCGTGGGCGATAAACAGGTACGTCAGGCCGTACTGGTCCTGCAGATCTTCAAACATATTGACGACCTGTGCCTGAATGGAAACGTCCAGCGCCGAGATGGGCTCATCGCAGACGATAAACTGCGGGTCCACAGCCAAAGCGCGGGCGATGCCGACGCGCTGGCGCTGGCCGCCGGAGAATTCGTGCGGATAGCGGTTGGCATGCTCGGAGTTCAGGCCCACACGCTCCAGCATTTTAATAATGCGCTCCCTGCGGTCCGCCTTGGAGGACGCAAGCTTGTGGATGTCGATGGCCTCGCCCACGATGTCGCCCACCGTCATGCGGGGGTCCAGGCTGGCATAGGGATCCTGGAACACGATCTGCATCTTGCGACGGTACGGCAGCATGTTCACGGCCGTCTTTTTGCCGAATTTCGGCTTGCCGCTTTCGTCCAGCACTGGGGTTCCGTCCTCGTTGTACAGCGGCACATTTCCGCTGTCAAACAGCGTTTCGCCGTCATAGAGGATACGGCCCTTCGTCGGCTCGTACAGGCGCAGCAGCGTGCGGCCCGTGGTGGTCTTTCCGCAGCCGGATTCGCCCACCAGCCCCAGCGTCTCGCCCTTGTTGATGGCGAATGAAACGTCGTCCACGGCCTGAACGTACTTTTTGTTTTTGCCCATGCCGCCGGCGGGGAAATATTGCTGGAGGTGCTGTACCTCTACCAGTTTTTCACTCATTGTACATTCCCTCCCTGTGCGGCTTCAAACTCCGCCTTTTGGCAGAGCCAGCACTGCGTGTAGTGCGTGTCGCTGAAATCGGTGCGCGGAGGCATCTCGCGCAGGCACACCTTCATGCACGCGCCGCAGCGCGGCGCGAACGGACAGCCCTTGGGCGGGTTGAGCATGTCCACGGGCGTTCCCTCAATGGGCACCAGGCGCTCATGATCCTTGGAATCCAGGCGCGGGATGCTGCGCAGCAGGCCCTTTGTATACTCATGCTTGGGTTCGTAGAAAATTTCGTCCGTGGTGCCGTATTCGACGATCTTACCCGCATACATGACGGCGATCTTTTCGCACATGCGCGCCACGATGCCCAGGTCATGGGTGATCATGATGATGGCCATGCCCAGCTTTTCCTTCAGGTCCATCATCAGCTCCAGGATCTGAGCCTGTATGGTCACGTCCAGAGCGGTGGTCGGCTCGTCTGCGATCAGCAGCTTGGGCTCGCAGGCCAGCGCAATGGCGATCATCACGCGCTGGCGCATGCCGCCGGACAGCTCGTGGGGGTACTGCTTCAGGCGCTTTTCGGGCTCGTTGATGCCCACCAGCGTCAGCAGCTCCTTGGCCCGCTCGTTGGCTTCTTTTTTGGACTTGCCCGTGTGCAGCAAAATCACCTCACGGATCTGGTTGCCGATGGTGTACACCGGGTTCAGGCTGGTCATGGGGTCCTGAAAGATGATGGAGACCTCGTTGCCGCGGATCCTGCGCATCTCCTTTTCACTCATATCGTTGATGTGATGGCCGTTGAAGTCCAGTGTACCGCCGATCAGGCGGCCGGGATAGGCCGTCAGGCCCATCAGGCTGTACGCCGTGACGGATTTGCCCGAACCGGACTCGCCCACGATGCCCAGCACTTCGCCCTCTTTCAGATGGATGGACACGCCGCCCAAAGCCTTCACTTCGCCCGCGGGGGTGAAGAAGGAAAGGCGCTCGTCCTTGATGTCTACCAAATATTCACTCATGTGTGCGTCCCTTCCTTTCGTTTAGTTTTTCAGCTTCGGGTCGAATGCATCGCGCAGGCCGTCGCCGAACAGGTTGAAGCTGAGGATGACGACGGAGATGGCGATGGCCGGCGCGAACAGGCGGTACGGATAGCTCTGCAGACCGTCGATGGCCGTGCTGGCCAGGCTGCCCAGCGATGGCATGGGCGCGGAAACGCCGATGCCCAGGAACGAAAGAAAGCTCTCGGTAAAGATGGCCGAAGGGATCTGCAGTGTGGTGGTGACGATGAGCGTGCCGATGCAGTTCGTCAGGATGTGCTTTTTGATGATGCGGCCCGTGCCGGCTCCAAGCGCGCGGGCGGCCGTCACGTACTCGCTCTCCTTCAGCGTGAGCACCTGGCTTCGCACGATGCGCGCCATACCCACCCAGTACAAAAGAGCGAATACAATCAGGATGCTGATGAGCGGCACGCCGATGATGTTGATCCAGCCGAAGCCCGGCTTTTCCGCCAGAGACTGCAGCGGGTATTTCAGCGTAGAGGCCAGCAGGATGATGATGAGCAGGTCCGGCACGGTGTAGATGATGTCCACGATACGCATCATGAACAGGTCTACCTTGCCGCCCAAAAAGCCGGCAACAGAGCCGTAGACCGAGCCGATGAGCAGCACCAGCACGCTGGCCAGCAGGCCAACGGACAGGGAAACACGGGTGCCCATCATAACGCGGACGGCATAGTCACGCCCCAGGGAGTCCGTGCCCAGAATGTGGGGAAACACCTTTTCACCCGCGGCCATGGCGGCCTGCTCCGCCTCGGAATACTGCATGGGGCCCAGGTTCTCGCTGCCGCGGATCTGGGTGGCGTAATCGTAAGGGTAAAACGCCGGCACGATAAACGCCAGGACCAGCACGATGATCAGCACCGCAAGGCTCACCATGGCGATGGGGTTTTTCCGCAGACGGCGCAGGCCGTCCTTCCAGAAGCTGACGCTTTCGCGCATGACGGACAGGCTTTCCTTTTCGGAATCGCTGGCGGGCGCAAAGTCGTCGACGTTGAGCTGCATGCTCAAGATCTGTTTTTTGTTTTCCATTCCTTCGCTCTCCTCCCGCTTATTTCAGCTTGATCCGCGGATCGATGATCTTGTACACGATGTCCACGATCACGTTCATCGTGATGATGAGCGTGGCCAGGAAGATCGTGGTTCCCATGATGACCATATAATCGCGGCCGGTGATGGAGCTGACGAAGCTGTCGCCCAGGCCCGGGATCGTAAAGATCTTTTCAACGATCAGGCTGCCCGTGAGCGTGTAGGCCAAAGCCGGCCCCAGATACGTGACGACAGGCAGAATGGCATTGCGCAGCGCGTGCTTAAACAGGCTCTTGCCCTGAGAAAGGCCCTTGGCGCGGGCGGTGCGCATGTAATCCTGCCCCAGCACATCCAGCATGGAAGAGCGCATCAGGCGGCAGATGTACGCCGTGGGGTAGAAGCCCAGAGCGATGACCGGCATAATATAGTTTTTCCAGCCCGTAAGGCCGTAGGACGGCAGCCACCCCAGCTTCAGGCTGAATATATACAATAATATGGTACATACCACAAAGCTCGGCACCGCGATGCCGCAGGTGGCGATGACAATAATGACGTTGTCGATCCACTTGCCGCGGTTGAGCGCCGCCACACTGCCCAGCACCACGCCCACGACGACGGCAATGGCCAGCGCGATGCCGCCGATGCGCGCCGAAACCGGGAACCGCGAACCGATGATCTGGGCGACCGTGCGGCCGCGCTGCTTGATGGACGGGCCCAGCTCGCCCTGCAGCAGGTTGAGCATATAGTTCTTGTACTGCACGATCACCGGTTTATCCAGGCCGTACTTTTCCTCCATGGCCGCAAGCACCGCCGGGGACGGCGATTTTTCGGACAGGAACGGCCCGCCCGGAACCAGAAACATGAGGAAGAAGGTGAGCATCGACACGATGACCAGCGTCACCAATGCCAACGCAACGCGCTTTGCGATATATTTCGCCATTTTGCCAACTCCTTTAAAGAAATAACGTTCCGCCCGGCCCGCGCGAGAGCCGCCGGAGCAAACTGTATTTTGCGCGCGCACACCGCAAAAAACAGCTTTTTGCCGCGCCCGCAGGAGAAAAAAGAATATAAACAAAAAATGGTGTCTAAAAACAACGTTTAAACACCATCGTTTAACATTCTCTGAATCATCATTTTAACAAGTTTTCTATGGTTTGTCAATTTTACTGCATGGATTTTTGTTGCCATGCGGTGACAAATGTTGCCAATGGACACATTTTTTGAAAAAAAAGCGTTTCTCTGTCCTCAATGTGCGTACACTCATAACGCAAAAAAGCCCGCGGGCGGTTTCCCAAAAGGGAACGCCCGCGGGCTCACCGCGTGCAAAAAAGCAATTACGCAGCCGTGGAAGCGCTGGCGCTTTCGCTGGTGCTGGCGCTCTCGGCAACCTCAGAGGTGCTGGCGCTCTCAGAAACGCTGGCAGACTCGGAAGTGCTGGCAGACGCAGAGGTGCTGGCCGGCTCGGAAGCGCTGGTGCTGGCCGGCTCGGACACAGACGTGCTGGACGGAGCCGTGGAAGCCGGAGCGCTGGAAGAGGAAGAATCGGTGCCGCAGGCAACCAGAGACAGCGCCATCAGCGCCGCAACAGCAAGAACAAGAACTTTTTTCATAGTGAAAACCTCCATTTTTTCAATTCTTTATGCAGCCTCTCTGCCCGCGCCGCAGAGCGCTGCGCAAGGGCATTTGTAAAGGCTGTGTCTGATTATAGCATTTTTTGCGTAAAGAGCAATACGCTTTTTGTGCATTTCAACGAATTGTAACCCTTCAAACACATTTTTTTCACAACATTCAGAAAATCGCTCAAAACATCTTCCGGCTGCGAAAGCACTTTTAGGCAGATTGGACATGCATTGTGAATCCGGCGCTAAGCCCTGGGCATACCGCAAAACACAAACCGCCCCCACGCGGCCGCTGAAAGCCGTGTCAAAACAGCAAAGGAAAAATTTTCCTGACTATATCAAGCTTAAATCCTGTTAAACACACCATTCAAAAAGTATTTTTTCTGAAATGCTCTTTTTGACCATGCATTCGTTGACAAGGGTGCCGTTCATGCGCTATGATGATATTAAATTCGGCGTATTGATCCAGCCGCCCCGCGGCTGTGGATGGAGGGAAGCTGTGGATGTCCGGTACTGAAACGCTCTGGCAGGAGCTGATCTGCCGCCTGGAAGGCGTGCAGGCAGCCCAGGTGGTATTTGCTGAAAGCGGCATGCCGTGCGAGATCCACGTGCTCGCCGGGCCCGAGAAAAGTTCGAAATCGCTGGTGCGCGATATCCAGTCCGCTTTGACGGCGCAGTTCGGCGTACAGGTGGACCACCGCATCATCAGCGTTGCACAGCTCTCCGAGGGGCTTGCCCCGCGGGGGGATTTCCGTCTTGCCCATACGGGGCTGGAGATCAAAAGCGCGGGCGGGCGTGTGTCCGCTTCGGTAACGCTGGCGCGCGGCTGCGATACGTATACCGGCCACGGCGAAAGCGCGAATACGCCTTTCGCCCGGCGACGGTGCGTTTCCGAGGCCGCGCTTGCGGCAGTGAACCGCGCGGCGGGCGAAGCCTGCTTTGAATTGGCCAGCGTGGATGCGGTGACGCTGGCGGGACAGGGTATCGTAGTGGCGCAGGTGTACAGCCTGCGGGACGGCCAGCGCCTGCTTGGCAGCGCATTTTTAAACGAAGACCCCGACAATGCTGCGGTACACAGCGTATTGAGCGCGGTGAACCGCAGGCTTTCCGTTCTGCCCCGCCCGGCGGGGTAAAACGGGGCCGCCTTCCTTTGGTAAACAGGGGCGGGCCGGCACAGCGGAGCGGATATAGCATGCCCGGATAGCGGAGGGCAGAGTACCGTAAGGAGGCTATATCTGTTATGAAAAAGATCCTGTTTGCTCTGGCTTCTCTGTGCTCTTTGGTTCTCGCCAGCGGCGCTTTCTTCTGCGTAAGATAAGTACTTGAACGGGCCGGACACGGCCTGTTTCCCGGAGCCCCGCCGGCCGCCCTGTTTTTTGGAGTTTACGGCGCTTGTGTGCGCCATCTGGTATATATTTATATAAGGTATATGGGAATCTGCGGCGCCGCTCTGCGGCGTCAAAAAACGGCGCGTTTTGCGCCGGGCTGTGTGTGGCGCAGACCTGCGCCGGGAGGAAAACGGCTATGGACGAAAAAAAGCTGCGGGCATATACGACCGCCGTCTCCATTGCGGGACTGTCGGTTTTTTTGCTTTCCCTTTGGGAGGTATATCCTTATTATCTGCCGGGCAGCAGCCGCGGGGATATCTGGAGCTACAGCCTGATGATGGTGCTGCTGATGGTGGTGTGCCGAATGCTGCCCATTTATTTCGCGGAAGACAAAACGCTGGAGATCAGCTTCGTGCCCGTACTGGCCTGCGCCATAACGGGCGGCGCACCGTTGGCGGTGGTTCTGTTCGGTGTGTCGACGCTTTTCACCGTGATGCAAAATCCCACCACCAAGCATTATTACTGGCCCTTGTCCCGCGAGCCCCGCAAGGAGCTGTTCAACACCGGGAACATCCTTGTTTCCATCAGCGCGGGCGGGCTGCCGCTGCTGCTGGCGGGCATGCCGGATAACCTGGCCTCTCTGCCCGCCCTTGGGCTTTCCCTGCTGTTCGCGGTGCTGTGCATCCTTGTCAACCTGACGCTGTTCATCCTGTATTACCAGGTGGGCGGCATGGGACAGTTCGGCACGCTGATGCGCCAGAATATCGGCGGCCTGCTGCCCAACATCATCGCCACCGTTCCGCTGGGACTGCTGCTGGGCATCGTCATCAACATGCCCAACAGCTACTTTTACATCGTGCTGTTCATGGCGCCGCTCATGCTGGCACGCTATTCCTTCAAGCTGTATCTGGACAGCAAATCCATGCATATGCGCACCATCGCCGCCCTGAGCATGGCCGTGGACGCCAAAGACCATTACACCCAGGGCCATTCCCGACGCGTAGCGTATTACAGCGAGGCCATTGCCCGCGCCATGCACAAATCTCCCAGCTTCGTGGCCGACGTCAAGACGGCCGCTCTGCTGCACGACGTGGGCAAAATCGGCATCGACGACGCCGTGCTCAACAAGCCCGCCGCTCTTACAGCCGAGGAATTCGAACTGATCCAGCAGCATCCTGTTATGGGGCGTAAGATCATCGACAGCATCCGTTTTTCCGACACGGTAAACGACGCGGTGCTGTATCATCATCACCGTTACGACGCCAAGGGCTATCCCGCCGAAGGGCCCGCTCCCGGCGAGCTGCCGCTCTCTGCGGCTATCCTTGCTGTTGCAGATACTTTTGACGCCATGACGTCGGACAGGCCCTACCGCAACGGTATGTCCCGCGAACAGGCGTTGGCTGTGATGCAGGAGGTGGCCGGTTCACAGCTCGACCCCAAGGTCGTGGAGGTATTCATTTCTCTGGCTGCAGAGCTGGACGCCGCACGCGAGCCTGAAGAAAGCCTGTTGTAGCCCGCGGGCTGTTCACGAAAGGAGGCGCACGGCTTGGTGCTGCTGGCATTCATTCTGTGCGGGCTGGCCGTGGGCCTTGTCCGCGGCGGCAGCCTGCGAGCAATGGCGCAGCACAATATCGCGCTGCTGTGGCTTCCGGTGGCCGCCTATCTGTGCAAGGCCGCGGGGCCGTATGCAGCGCGTCTGTTCCCCGCGTTTGCGTCTTATGCACCCCTGGCCGTATGTCTGCTGCATTATGGCCTGCTGTTTGTTTTTGTGGCGGCCAATCTGCGCCGCGGCGTTTGGAGTTTTGTATTCGGCGCCGGAGCCGGGATGAATTTTGCCGTTATTGCGCTGAACGGCGGCGCAATGCCTGTCTCCGCGCGCGTGCTGGAGTCGGCCGCAGGCACCCGCCTGGCCGCGCAGCTCGCTTCTGGTGAGATCTTTGCCTACGCGCCTGTTACAGACAGCACGCGTCTTGTTTTTCTGGGCGATGTTCTGGCGCTGGAGCCGTTCGGGCGCCTGCTGGGCTTTGCCAGCATCGGGGACCTGGTGCTGGGAGTGGGCGCGGCAATGCTTTGCTTCGCCATGGTCCGGCCGTCAAAGCGTTCCGCCTGAACCGTCTTCCAGCCATAAACAAAAAGACCCCGGTATACGGCAGGCCGTTTCGCCCTTCCGTACCCGGGGCCTTGTCCTATCATTATACCGGGACCTCTCCGTGCGTCTTTTCATATTCGTGCACATATTTCTCCAGCGCGTATTCCATTTCCTTGTTGGTGGACCGTTTGTTCTCTATCGCAATGATCTTGAGTTTTGCAATCAGTGTTTCAGAGATGCGCAGGGAAAACGGCGCATAATAGTTTCCCACGGCGGAGCCCTCCATTCAAAGTGATATCAAAAGTATATCGTAATCACTTCAAATTATCCGAATTCATATTGATATCAAAACGAATTCATGCTATGCTTAAGAGGAAAGTTTTGGAAAGGAGTGCTGCGGCAATGGGCCCACAGGACCTGCTGGATGCGTTGGATGAGATCGTTTATGTGAGCGACCCGAATACATATGAATTGCTTTACGCCAACCGCCGCTGCCGTTCTCTGCTCCCCACACAGGATTACAAGGGCAAGCCGTGCTATGCACTGCTGCAGGGCCAGCCCGCCCCTTGCCCTTACTGCACCAATGCCCGGCTCACGCCGGACGAATTTTACGTTTGGGAATTCAACAACCCTTCCATGGGGCGGCATTTTCTTTTGAAAGACAAGCTGATTGATTGGGACGGGCGCCCGGCGCGGCTGGAGATTGCGGTGGATATCACCGAACAGGAGCTGCTGAGCCGGGACACCGCCCGCAAGCTGGAGACCGAGCGAACATTGGTGGAATGCATCCGCCGCCTGATGGACGCGGCATCCTCTCGCGAGGCCGCGCAGGCCGTGCTGTCCTGTGTCGGCGGTTTCTATCAGGCATCTCACGCGTTCCTGCTGGAGCTGCACGCTTCCGGCAGAAGCGTGCACTGCACCCAGCTGTGGACGGCAGCCGGCGCGGAGCCTCTGGAGCTTCCTTCGATCTCCCTGTCCAACGAATCGCTGCTCAACCGGTTGCTTGAATCGCCTCAGGCACAATGCATCCTTGCGGACCGGCTGGGCCCGGAATACCAGCAGGTCGCGGCACAGATGCAGGACGCCGGGGTCAGCGCCCTGCTATTTGCGCCGTTGCCGCACACGTTCGGCCGCGGCCTGCTGGGTGTTGCAAATGCCGTCTCCGGCATTGACGATACGCGTGTGCTGGAATCGCTGGCCTACTTTGTCGGTTCCGAACTGTCGCGCCGGCGCCTGCAGTCCCGTCTGGAATACCAAAACCGCCACGACGCGCTCACTGGGCTGGAAAACCGTCTGCAATACCAGCGTTTTCTGGCCGGTCCCATTCCCGCCGGCCCCATCGGCGCGGTATTCTGCGACATCAACAGCCTCAAGCAGATCAACGACCGCTACGGCCACAGCCGGGGCGACGCCGTTATCATGCAGACAGCAGATGTACTGCGCGCCTGCTTCCCCGGCGCGCACATCTACCGCATGAGCGGCGATGAATTCGTCGTGCTGTGCCCGGATGTGGCGCAAGCCCGGTTCGAGACAATGCTCGCGAAAGCCCGCGACCGCCTTGCCAGTGAAACAGAGTACGGCGTTTCGTTGGGCGGCGCCTGGCACGCCTGCGCCCGGGAAGAGCTTGACGAGCTGGTGCGCGCTGCCGACGAGAGCATGTATGCGGACAAGCAGGAGCATTACAGCGTGCCGGAGCATGGCTGACACGGCCGCGCACATACGCAAAGAACTTTAAAAAAAACGCCCCGCGCCGGGATACCCCGGCGCGGGGCGTTTGCCTTTGCTCCGGCCAAACACGGATGCTTCATCCGGGCATGCTTCCACCGCCTGTACCGCGCTGTTTGCAGCTCCGCCCAGGCAGGCGGCCGGCCATTCCCCACGCGGCCGCGGCAAACAGCAGAAGCAGCACCGGCACATAATTGACCAGATAACGGCTGCGCGCCTCCCATATCAACAGAAAGAAAAACAGCCCGCAGACTGAGAGCCGCGCGGCAAACAGCGCGTCGCGGCTCTGCTTTTGCAGCGCGCCGGCCAAAAGATACAGCAGCATGCAGAGCATCAAGCCGTTGGCATAGCGCAGGAACAGCGAAAAGTGCGCCCTGCCTTCAAAAAAAATTTCCGCCCAGAAGCTATGCGGCTGGGTCGGTCCCATGGCCAATTTATGCGGCAGATAATAGGTGCCCTCGCCCCACGTATAACCGATCTTATCCAGTGCGTGCCGCACCAGACCCGAGGGCCCCATCTCCTTCAGGCGCGCGGCGATCTCGTCCCGGATAAGCGCCTTGCGCGTCTCACCGTCCGGCGCGGAAAATGTCAATACATAATCCTCGTTGTTGTACCCGCCGTTTTCCGCGAGGCCCATCATTATCCAGTGCGTTTTGGGTATTTCATCCCCCGGCTGCGCCTTGCGGAACGCACCGCTGTGCGCGGCCGCAAAGCTGCCCGCATTCACGCCCGCCACCACGGCGGCCAACAAAGCCAGCGCTGCCAGCCGCTCCCGCAGCTTTGGGAACGAGATCATCCAATCCAGCGCCACGGCGATGACCATGATGACGACGGTCACTTTGAGCAGCGTCCCCAAAACGCCCAGCACAAAAACAGCCGCCAGCGGGCCCCAGCCCGGCCGCCCCTCCCGTCGGGCCGCGCGCAGGCGCAGCCAGCAGTACAATATGGCAATGGGAATGGGCGCGGTGACGGTATCCGTATAATAGACGGGCGCATACAGCAAAAACGGCGCTGTGGCCGCACCCAGCAGCAGCGCCAGCGCGCCGGCCCGACGGCCCAGCAGACGCGCGGCGCATAGGTACACCAAGAACAGCGCAAGCTGCAGCAGCACCGCGCCAAAGCGCATGCCCCAAACCAGCAGCTCATACTCCTCCGTCACACCACAGGCCCGCAGCAGACGGAACAGCCCCGCCAACAGCAGCATGAGCGGCTGGTTGTTGGGGAAATTGTTGAAATAAATGCCGCCCTGCGTACCGTCTGCCGCAAAGTCCAGCGCGGCGCGCAGCACGATGCCGAAATCCCAGTCTCCGGTGGCCCCCACCACCAGCGCCCTGCCCACATGGGCCTGCGCCAAAAAGCACAGCGTGAAAAACGCCGCCAGCAGCGTCCGGCGCAGCCTTTTGCCCGGGGCGGGCAGCAGGCGCAGCAGCCACGCGGCGCACAGCACGCCCACAGCCAGCGCCAGCCCCCCGGCCAGCAGGCTCCGCGGGCTTTGCGTGCCGAACACATTCTGGTTGCAGAAAACCGCACACAGCACGATGACGGCGAACAGCAGCGCAAACGTGCCTGTAAACGCCCGTTTGAGTTTTTCACCTGCTTGGCCCATGGTTCCCTCCTCCATTCCAGCGTCCCTGTGGGCGCACGCTCTTCCTTTGAAAAAGGCCTTTCAGCCTTCCCCTTCCGCCCGCCAGCCCTTGCAGACGTCCACCCATGCATCGAAACGGGAATATTGTTCCAGCTCCGGGATGGTCAGTTCAATGGCACTGTTGCTGCTGCCGCAGGCGGGGAACACCGTTTCAAACCGCCGCAGAGAAGCATCCAGATATACTTTTACGCCCGGGTTGACGGCAAAGGGGCATACGCCGCCCACAGCGTGGCCCACCATCGCCTCCACTTCGCCGGGGGTGAGCATCTTTGCCTTGGTGTGAAACTGCGCCTTGAAGCGGGGATTGTCCACCTTGGCGTCGCCCGCTGCCACCACCAGCGCACAACCGCCGTCCACCAGGAACGACAGCGTTTTTGCGATGCGCTCGGGTGCGCAGCCCAGCGCCTGCGCGGCCAATTCCACCGTGGCGCTGGATACAGCAAATTCCCGGATGCGCGCAGCGGCGCCGAAACCTTCAAAATATTCCCGTACCTTTTCAATTGCCATGTTCCCTCTCCCCTTCTGTGCGGCAGAGCGGGTCTTTTCCGCCGCGGCTATAAAACTGAACCCATTGTAACAAATAACCGCCGGAAATGCAAAAATTTGTTTGGCCGTCCCGGCTGCGGGCAGCCTGAAAAAAGGGTGATGGCTGTGCCCGCAGGCGCGTGCCGGAGCGGTGCGAAGCCGCCCTTGCGGACAACCGCGCTGAAAGCGCGGCTCTCAGCGCGCAGACGCCCCTTTTTTATTTAAAATACCCCTGCGACGCCCCGCAGGGCCAGTGCCGAGGCGTGCAGAGCGAAGCGACCGCCGAAGGCCGCCGTGCGCGGCAAACGAGGCCAAAGGCCCTGTCCATCGGCAGCTTTTTCGACAAACTGAAAGGCGGCGCAGCAAACCCGCTGCGCCGCCTTTTGGCGTTTCTATTCTGCTTTGCCGCCTGGTTCCGTGGCTGCTGTACCGCGTGCTTCGGCAACACGCGCGGCCGAATCGGCCCGGGCAGCTTGGATTTTCCTTACTTCTGCTTTGCAGCCAAGTCCGCCAGCGCGTCCTTGCGGGACAGATTGATGCGTCCCTGCTGGTCGATCTCGGTGACCTTTACCAGAAGCTCGTCGCCCACGGCCACGACATCTTCCACCTTCTCCACGCGCTTGGTGTCCAGCTTGGAGATGTGCACCAGGCCCTCTTTGCCCGGGGCGATCTCTACGAACGCGCCGAACGTCATCAGGCGGGTGACCTTGCCCTTGTAGATGGCGCCGATCTCCGGGTCCTCCACAATGGTCTTGATGGTGTGCATGGCGCGCTCCGCGTCCGCGATGTCGATGGCGGAGATGAATACGCTGCCGTCTTCCTCGATGTCGATCTTCGCGTTGCAGTTGGCGCAGATCTCCTGAATGACCTTGCCGCCCTTGCCGATGACGTCGCGGATCTTATCCACATCGATCTTCATGGACAGCATCTTGGGCGCGTACTTGGAAAGCTCCGCGCGCGGCTCGGCGATGACCGGGGCCATGATCTCGTCCAGGATATACAGGCGCGCCTTGCGGCATTTCTCAAAGGCTTCCTCGATGATTTCGTAAGTCAGCCCGTCTACCTTCATGTCCATCTGGATGGCCGTAATGCCGTCGCGTGTGCCGCCCACCTTGAAGTCCATATCGCCGTGGAAATCCTCCACGCCCTGAATGTCCAGCATGGTCATCCAGCGGTCGCCCTCGGTGATGAGGCCGCAGGAGATGCCCGCGACGGGCTTTTTGATGGGAACACCCGCGTCCATCAGCGCCAGCGTGGAACCGCAGATGGACGCCTGGCTGGTGGAGCCGTTGGAGCTGAGCACCTCAGACACTCCGCGGATGGCGTACGGGAACTCCTCAACACTGGGCAGCACGGGCAGCAGAGCGCGCTCGGCAAGAGCGCCGTGGCCGATCTCGCGGCGGCCCGGGCTGCGGGGCGCACGCGCCTCGCCCACGGAATAGGGCGGGAAATTATAGTGGTGCATATAGCGCTTTGTGGGCTCCAGGGAAATGTCGTCCATGATCTGCGCGTCCCGCAGGCCGGACAGCGTGACAGCCGTCAGCACCTGCGTCTGGCCGCGGGTGAACATGCCGGAGCCGTGTACGCGGGGCAGCAAGCCCACTTCGGCGGCCAGCGGGCGGATCTCGTTGATGCCGCGGCCGTCCACGCGCTTACCCTCGTCCAGCAGCCAGCGGCGCACCACGAACTTCTGCATCTTGTACATCAGTTCCTCAATGGTCGCAGCGCCCCACTGCTCGGCGTATTTCTCCTCCAGCTCGTTGCGGATGGGGAGCAGCCGCGCGTCGCGTACGGTCTTGTCGTCGGTGTCCATGGCCGCCTTGAAAGCGTCCAGATAATTCCGCTTCACTTCCTCCAGCAGGTCGTGGTCCAGCTCCATGGACTGGAACTCGATTTTGGGTTTGCCGATCTCAGCCACGATGCCGTTGATGAAGGTGATGATCTTCTGGATCTCGGCGTCGCCGGTCTTGATGGCTTTCAGCATGGTGGCTTCGTCCACCTCGTTGGCGCCGGCCTCGATCATGACGATCTTTTCGGCGCTGGCGGCAACGGTAAGCTGCAGGTCGCTTGCTTCACGCTGCTTTTCGGTGGGGTTCACCACCAGCTCGCCGTCCACAAGGCCCATGAACACGCCCGCGATGGAGCCTTTCCAGGGAATGTCGGAGATGGAAAGCGCAATGGACGTGCCGATCATGCCCGCAATCTCGGGGCTGCAGTCCTGGTCCACGCTCATAACGGTCATCACCACAGAGACGTCGTTCCGCATGTCCTTGGGGAACAGCGGACGGATGGGACGGTCCACAACACGGCTCGTCAGCACGGCCTTTTCGCCGGGACGGCCCTCGCGGCGCATGAAGCTGCCGGGAATGCGGCCCACGGAATACAGCTTTTCTTCAAAGTCCACCGAAAGGGGGAAGAAGTCGATGCCGTCGCGGGGCTTGTCGCTCATGGTAACGTTGCACAGCACGGCGGTCTCGCCGTAGCGCACCAGGCAGCTGCCGTTGGAAAGGCCGCACATCTTGCCCGTCTCCACAACGAACGGGCGGCCGGCCAGCTCGGTTTCAAACACTTTGTACTTGGGGAACGTTTCTTTTTTGGATGCAAATTCGAGTGCCATTGTATACCTCCTGTTTTTTCACAGGACGGGCGGTGTTTTAGCAATAAAGCCAGCGCTCTCCCGGCGGGAAAGCCCTCGATTCATTGCTAACAACACGCGGATGTCGCCCTGTGGTTTTCTTTTGAAGTCCCCCGCGGGGGACGCGGTAAAAACACGGAAAGGCAGACGGCAAACGCCGCCTGCCTTTTCGGATTTTCTTACTTACGCAGGCCCAGCTTGGCGATCAGGGCGCGGTAGCGCTCGATGTCCTTCTTCTGCAGATAAGCCAGCAGGTTACGGCGCTGGCCGACCATCTTCAGCAGACCGCGGTAGCTGTGCTTGTCGTTTTTATTGGCCTTCAGGTGCTCGTTCAGGTGGTTGATGCGCGCGGTGAGCAGCGCGACCTGAACCTCGGGGGAACCCGTGTCCGTCTCGTGTACGCGGGCGGAAGCAATGATGTCCTGTTTGTTTTCCATGGTTTCTTTCTCCTCTTTTTTATGATTTGCCGCAGACGCAGTGTCGGTAGACCATCGAGGGATGCGCCGGACACCGGGCCTGGGTAGGCTTGCAGCCCATAATAAAGCAGCCTAAACAGTATAACACAACGCGCACGCAAAAACAAGGCATTTTGCCAAGTTTTGTGCGGCTTATAACAGCAAAAAGCTCATTCGTCCCGCCACTCCCGCGCGGCCTGCGCGGCGCGGCCCACCATGGCCGAAAGCTCCTCCAGCGTACCGAATTTCTGTGTGGGCCACAAAAAACGGCAGAAGCGCACCGGCACTCTGTCGCCGTAGACATCGCCGGAAAAATCCGGGATAAACGTCTCGCAGGTAACGCCGTCGCCGTTCACCGTGGGGCGCGTGCCCAAGCCCGTAGCACTGGGCCGCCACACGCCGTCCAGCAGAACCCGCGTCACATATACGCCCTGCCGGGGAAGCAGCATCCAATCGGGATAGATCTGGTTGATGGTGGGAAAGCCCAACGCAGTCCCCAGCCGCTTGCCGTGACGTACGGGAAGGTCGATGCAGTAAGGCTCCCCCAGCATGGCGCCCGCAGTTTCCACATCACCCGCCTCCAGGCAGGCGCGGATGCGGGACGATGAAACAGGCGCGCCCTCCCGCTGTACCATGGGCACGATCTCCACCGAAATTCCCGCGGCCGCGCACAGACGGCGCAGCATGTCCACATTGCCCGCCTTGCGGCTGCCGAACGTGAAGTTATCCCCGCAGAAAACAGCCTTCGCGCCGAAACGCACAGCCAGCACGTCGTGGACGAACGCCTCCGGCGAAAGCGTGCAGAATTCCTCAAAGGGCGGACGCACATAATGCTCCACGCCCATGGCGGCAATGCGCCGCGCCTTTTCTTCCGGCGTAAGGATGGCCCTGCCTTTTACAGCCCGGTCCAGCGGCGGTGCAAAGGTGAACACGGCGGATGTGCAACCCCGCTCCCGCGCAGCTTCCACCGTGCGCGCCAGCACACGGCGGTGCCCCAGGTGCACGCCGTCAAAATAACCTAGGGCCACACAGGCGCCCGTGCCGCTCTCTATCGTCGCAAGAGTATCGTAGCAGTGCAAACGCACACCTCCCGTTTTTCAATGCGGGCCGTTCCCTGCTCGGGATAAAAAGCCCCAAAAGCGAACGCCGCGCGCAGCGGCCCCGGCGGGGCGCGTCACGCGCGTTCGCAAAACAGTTTTTCCACAGTCAGGATGTGCTTTTCCACCCGGCACACCCCCAGAAATTCCCCCGCGCACAGCGCGCGGTAGCGCCCGTCCCGGGCCGGGAACCGGTAAGTAGGCGCACCGTTCAGCAGGCGGCGGCGCGTTTCCTCGTTCACCTCCACGGCGGACAAGCAGGTGAAAACGCTTTCCACGCTCAGCAGCAGGCTCTCCAGCGTACCGGCCTCCCGGGCGCGCTGCAGCTCATCCAGCGTATACGCCATTTCCAGCGTATAGGGGCCCGACGCCGTGCGGCGCAGCGCCGCCATGGTGGCAGGCACGCCCAACGCCCGGCCGATATCCTCCAGCAGCACGCGCACATAGGTGCCCTTGCTGCAGTGGATGTTCAAAATATACTCGTTGGGTGCGGGGCTGCCCGCCAGCATAATGCTGTGCAGCGTGACGGGGCGCGGCGCGCGCTCCACGGTCTTCCCCGCGCGGGCCGCCTTGTACAGCGGTTGTCCGTTTACTTTCACGGCGGAGTACATGGGGGGCACCTGCTGCTGCGCGCCCGTGAAGCGCGGCAGCACCGCGGCCACGGCGTCCGGGCCGATGTCCGCGGGAACAGCCGCCTGCTCCAGCGTTTCGCCGGTAACGTCGCCAGTGTCGGTGCGCCGGCCCAGCAGCATCGTGGCCGTGTACATTTTGTCGGCACGCTCCTGCATATCCACGGCTTTGGCCGCGCCGCCCACAAAAACGGGCAGCACGCCCGTGGCCATCGGGTCCAGCGTTCCGCCGTGCCCAATGCGCCGCGTACCGCAGATGCCGCGCAGCTTTGCCACTACGTCAAAGGAGGTAAAGCCCTCCGGTTTGTCGACAACTAGGATTCCTTGCATAACGCTTTTTCCACCTCGGTCAGCAAGGCGGCCTTGGCGTTGTCCAGGCTGCCCAGCAGTTCGCATCCGGCGGCCTGCTTGTGGCCTCCGCCGCCCAGATGGGCGCAGATGGCGGAAGCGTCCACGCCTGTCACGGTGCGCACGCTCACCTTATAGCTGCCCGTGGGCTGCTGGCGGATGGTGATGCCGACCTCCACGCCCTCGATCATGCGGGGCAGGCTGGTGATGCCCTCCAAATCGGTGCCGTCGGCGCCGGTCTCAGCGATCTGCTCTTTTGTAAGGTAGACCGTGGCACACCGGCCGCCAAAGCTGTATTCCAGGCTTTCCAGCGCCAGGCGTTCAATGGCCAGACGGCTGCGGGATTTGCTCTCGAACAGGATGTTGTTGAGCTTGACGAGGCTTGCGCCCGCGGTGATGAGCTTTGCCGCGATCTCGTGGGTGCGGGCCGTGGTATTGGCAAACTTGAAGCAGCCGGTATCCGTGGACAGGCCCGTATACAGGCAGTCCGCGATGGTGGGCGTGATCTCGGTGCCGATGGCCGTCAGCAGCTCGTAAATGATCTCGGCTGTGGCGGCGGCGTCGCCGTCCAGCAGCATGCAGTCGGCATACCCTGAGTTGGAGGGATGGTGGTCGATGCACATGTCGATGCGGCGTGTATATTCCGCGATGGAATCGCCGAACAGCTGGATGCCCGCCACGTCCACGGCTACCGTGTAGCCAGGCGTGAACTGGCCTGTGTACAGGCCGATGTCCATATAATCATACCGGGACGGGATGGGGTCCGCGCACAGCACGGCCACTGTTTTGCCCAGGCCCTTCAGCGCCCAGTACAGCGCGGCGGCGCTGCCGATGGTGTCGCCGTCCGGGTTTTTGTGACAGATCAGCAGCACGTTTTCCGCTTTCAGCAGCCTGCTCAGCGCTGCCGCGATGTCTAAAATCTCGCTCATAAACTCTCCTCATTCATCGCTTTTGGGGATAGCCCCGCCGAGCGCGTCAGCGCTCTTCCCGCTCCAGCCCCGCGATCAATTCATTGATGTGCGCCGCATACTTCGCGCCGTCGTCCGCCACGAAGCGGAATTCCGGCGCCTTGCGGATGTGCATGCGCTTTGCGATCTCGCTGCGCACATGGCCCGCGGCGCGGTTCAGCGCGCCCACGGCTTCGGCCGTTGCGTTTTCCTCGCCCATCTTGCTCACGTGCACCTTGGCCGTGGACAGATCCGGCGCGACCTCCACGCGCATCACCGTCAGGAAGCCCTGCACGCGGGGATCTTTCATCCCCCCGATGATGGCGATCAGCTCGCGCTTCATGTCCTCGGACAGGCGCGCCATATTTTTGCTCTGCGGCATAGTGTCTCCTTTCAAACGGAACGTTCCGTTCAGTCGCGGTATTCCTCCATGATGAAGGCCTCGAAGATATCGCCCTCCTTGATGTCGGAGAACTTGTCAAGGCCGATACCGCACTCGTAGCCCTGGGCAACTTCCTTCACGTCGTCCTTGAAGCGGCGCAGGCTGTCGATCTCGTCCTCGGTGATGACGATGCCGTCGCGCACCAGCCGGATCTTCGCGGCGCGCGTTACCTTGCCCTCCAGCACGTAGCAGCCGGCAATGGTGCCCGCGGAAGATATCTTGAACACGCTGCGCACCTCGGCGCGGCCCAGCTCCACCTCGCGGAACTTGGGCGCCAGCATGCCCTTCATGGCGTCGGTGACATCGTTGATGGCGTCGTAGATGACGCGGTACATGCGCAGCTCTACCTCGGCCTGGGCGGCTTCCTCCTTGGCAACGGGATCCGGACGGACATTGAAGCCGATGATGATGGCGTTGCCCGCGTTGGCAAGCATGACGTCGGATTTATTGATGGCGCCTACGCCCGCATGGATGACGCGCACGCGCACCTCGTCGTTGGAAATCTTTTCAAGGCTCTGTTTTACGGCCTCGGCGCTGCCCTGCACGTCGGCCTTGACAATGATGGCAAGCTCCTTGCGTTCGCCCTCGGCGATCTGGCTGAACAGGTTATCCAGCGTGACCTTCTTGTATGCGCTGAACTGCTGTTCCTTCTGCTCGGCAGCACGGCGGTCGGCCAGCTCACGGGCCAGCTTCTCGTCTTCTACGGCGTCGAACAGATCGCCCGCCGCAGGCACCTCCGTCAGGCCCGTGATCTCCACCGGCATGGAGGGGCCAGCCTCTTTGAGGATGGCGCCCTGGTCGTCGCGCATGACGCGCACACGGCCCACGGACGTACCCGCGATGACCACATCGCCCTGATGCAGCGTGCCCTTCTGGACGAGGATCGTGGCCACGGGGCCCTGCCCCTTGTCCAGACGCGCCTCAATAACAGCGCCCTTGGCGCGGCGGTGGGGGTTCGCTTTCAGCTCTTTGACCTCGGCCACCAGGTTGATGCTTTCCAGCAGGTCCTCGATGCCCTGGCCCGTCAGTGCGGACACAGGCACGCAGATGGTGTCGCCGCCCCATTCTTCCGACACCAGCTCATACTGCGTGAGCTGCTCCATTACATGGTTGGGGTTGGCCGTGGGTTTATCCATCTTGTTGATGGCCACGATGATGGTAGTATTCGCCGCTTTGGCGTGATTGATCGATTCGACGGTCTGCGGCATGATGCCGTCGTCCGCGGCCACCACCAGCACGGCGATGTCCGTCAGGTTCGCGCCGCGGGCGCGCATGGATGTGAAAGCCTCATGGCCCGGGGTGTCCAGGAATGTGATGGGCTTGCCGTTCATCGTCACCTGATACGCGCCGATATGCTGCGTGATGCCGCCGGCCTCGCCCGCGGTAACGCGCGTTTTGCGGATGGCGTCCAGGATGGAGGTCTTGCCGTGGTCGACGTGGCCCATGACCACGACGACAGGCGGGCGCTCTTCCAGATCCTCGTCCTTATCCTCATCCACCTCGAACAGGCGTTCCTCGATGGTAACATGCACCTCGTGCTCCACCTTCGCGCCCAGCTCCTCGGCCACCAGGCTGGCGGTGTCGAAATCGACGACCTCGGAGATGGCCGCCATGATGCCCAGGCCCATCAGCTTTTTGATGACCTGCGCCACGTTCACCTTCAGGCGGCTGGCAAGCTCACCCACCGTGATCTCGTCGGGAATGGATACCTTCAGCTGCGCCTTACGGGCCTTTTCCAGCTGGATGCGCTGCAGGCGCTCGGCCTCTGTCTCGCGCTTTTTCTGGAACGGCTGCTGGCGGCGGTTGTTGCGGCCCGAGAATTTTTGTTTGTTGCCCGCGGGCGTGGGCTTGCGGCGGTTCTCCACATTTTTCGTGGAAGCCAGCTCGGTGTATTTTTCGTTGAACTTATCCAGATTCACGTCCGTGATGCGGGTATCCACCGTGACGGTGACGACCTCCCGCTTCTCAGGCGCGGGCTTGTTCTCCTTCTCGGGCTTGGCGGGACGGATGCGCTCTTTGCGCTTGGCCGGGCCGGCCGCCACAACGGTGCCGTCGGCCTTTTTCAGGATATCCTTTTCCGCTACCTTGGGCGCGGGCGCGCTGGCAAGGTACGCGTCGAGGCTTGCCTCGGAATTTTTCTGCGTGTAATGCTCGAACACATGGTTCAGCTCCGCTTCTGTAAGGGGCGAGGTATGCTTTTTCGACTCGCCCAGCGTCTGATACAGAAAATCGATGAGCTCCTTATTCTGGACGTTGAGGTCCTTTGCTACATCGCTGAGTTTGTATTTGATGACTACTGACATGGACGTTCCTCCTTCTGGTTGGCCGCTTGGGCAGCAAGGTTTTTGCGGCAGAGCTTTGCAAGCTCGGGGTCTGTTACGGCGAATACGCCGGTGGGTTTTTTGCTGATCTGTGCGAGGGCGAACTGGGTTTCGGACAGGTCCGCCACCTCCACCCAATCCTCACAGAAGGCGCCGACGCGGCGGCGCGTGCCCTCCGAAAGGTCTCCGGCGCACAGCACCAGTTGTGCCTTCCCTTTGCCGACGCTGTCTTTTACGGCGTCAAAGCCCATCACCAGGGCCCCCGCCTTGCGGCAAAGAGAAAGTGCGAACAGGATGTTACCCGGCATGCGTCTCTCCTTTTTGCGCCCCGGCCTTATCGATCTCGGCGGCCATGGCGTCGTAAATTTCTTCCGGGATGCTCACCTCCAGCGCGCGGGCGATGCGCCCGGCTTTGCGCGCTTTGGCAAGACATGCCGCGCTGGGGCACACATACGCGCCGCGCCCGGGCTTTTTGCCCGTCAGGTCCAGCGAAACCGTGCCGTCCCCCGCGCGCACCACGCGCACCAGTTCCTTTTTCGGTTTGCTTTCGCCGCAGCCATTGCAGCGGCGAAGGGGTATCTTTTTCGGCGTCATACATGTCTCCTTTTCCGGGTTCCGCCCGGCCGTTATTCCTCGGCGGCGGGCTCCGGCGTTTTCTTCACGGGCGGCTCCTCGCCATAATAGCCGCTCTCGGGGCGGATGTCGATGTTGTAGCCCGTCAGGCGCGCGCACAGGCGCGCGTTCTGGCCCTTGTTGCCGATGGCCAGCGAAAGCTGGTGATCCGGCACGGTGACGCGGCAGGACTTGGTATCGCCCTCCAGCAGCTCCACGCCCACGACGGTGGCGGGGCTGAGCGCCGCGCTGATGAACTGGGCAGGGTCCTCGCTCCAGCGGACGATGTCGATCTTTTCACCGCCCAGCTCCTCGACGATGTTGGCCACGCGCTGGCCGCGGGGGCCGATGCACGCGCCCACAGGGTCCACGTTTTCATCCTTGCTCCAGACGGCCATTTTCGTGCGGGCGCCGGCCTCGCGGCTGATGGCCTTGATTTCGACGGTGCCGTCGAAGATCTCAGGCACCTCCATCTCGAACATGCGTTTGACAAGGCCGGGATGCGTGCGGCTGATCATCATGCGCGGGCCGCGCTCGGTCTCCATAACATCCACAACGTATACCTTGACATGCTGGCCCTCGCGCAGCTCCTCGCCGGCGACCTGCTCGTTGCGGGGCAGCGTGGCCACGCCGCCCTTGCCCAGCTCCAGCGTCACAATGCCCTTGACCGGTTCAATGTTGGTGACGACGGCGGAGATGATCTCATGGGCCTTGCTCTGCATCTCGGCGTACATCTGGTTGCGCTCGGCCTCCTTGAGGCCCTGGCGGATGACGTGCTTGGCCGTCTGCGCGGCGATGCGTCCGAAGTCCTTTGTCTTGAGAGGGATGGCGTATTCATCGCCCGCCTTGCAGCTTTTCTTTTTCTGCTGGGCCTCCTCCAAAGAGATCTCGGTAGCGGGGTCCTCCACTTCCTCGACGACGGTCTTAAGCAGCGAAACGCTGAATTTGCCCTGGTCCGGCTCGATGACGACGGACACGTTTTCATCCTCGACCTCGTAGTCCTTCTTCACGGCGATCACGATGGCGTTTTTGATTTTTTCCAGCAGGTAATCGGCGGGCAGGCCGCGTTCCTTTTCCAGCATGGCCAATGCTTCAAAAAATTCTGCGTTCATTTTTTCCAATCATCCATTCTATATAATATTTACATTCATCCTATGCGTCAAAACAGGTCTTCATCGTCGCACAATTTAAAGTAGCTCGCTTCTTTTTCCTCGATAACCGTCTCGGAGCCGTCGTCCTGCAGCAGCGTGACGCGCGCGCCGTCCTTGCCCTGCAGGATGCCCGCCACGTCCTTTTCCCCCGCGGCCGTTGCGCGGATGAGATGCGCGGCCACCCTGCGGCCCCGCATTGCCTCAAAGTGGGCGTCCCTGGTGAGTTTGCGGCCCAGGCCCGGGCTGCCCACCTCCATAAAATAGCTTTGGTCGATGGGGTCTGCCGCGTCGATGACGGGGTTGATGGCGCGCGTGGCTTCCTCACAGGCGTTGAGATCCAGCGGCTCATCTCTGTCGATATAGATCCGCAGGAACCAGTCCGGCCCTTCCTTTTCAAACCGCACATCCCACAGGCGCATGCCGAGCCGCTCGAGCACCGGCGTGACCAGCGCCTCCACTGTCCCGACGGTGCCGCCGCCTTTGCCTTTTGCCATCAAAAACCTCCAAACAAACAGGAAAGAGCGGACCTCTGCGGCCCACTCTTTCATAAATTTACTATCGTACATTAGTTATATTACCACAGAAAGCCGGATTATGCAAGACCTGTTATCAAGCTGTAACCGATTTTGACCGTCGGCCAATTCTCTTTTGTGAAGAAGTTTGCACCGATTAGTATATTTGTTTAATAAAATTACGAATCGTATATTTTGTGCTGCCGTCAAAGCCGGTCACCGTATCCGCACACAGCATGGCGCGCAGCACGGCTTCTTCCGTGGCCTCTCCCATGGCCCGAAACGCCGCGTCTATCCGGGCCTCGTGCAGCACCGTGCAGGGCAGCACCGCGCGGGCGCTTTCATGGGGCACACGGTTCGCCGTAGAAAAGCCTAAAAACACCTCGCCGCTGCCGTGGCCGATGTAGCTGCCCAGCCGTGCCAGCCCCACGGACGCCCGTTTTACCACGCGCTCCAGCTGCCGGGCGCAGAGGGGCAGGTCTGTCGCCATCACAACAATACAGCTGCCCTTGTCCTGCTGCTGTTCCGGCGCGCTTCCCAAATGCGCCGCGATTTTGGCGCCGACGCTTTTCCCGCCGATGCACAGATCCTCCAGTCTGCCGTGGTTTGCAAGCGCCAGCACGCCCAGGGTATAACGCGCGTCGTCCAGCTCCACAATGCGGCTGGCGCTGCCGATGCCGCCTTTCAGGCCATGGCACACCATGCCCTTGCCCGCGCCCACATCGCCTTCCTCAAAATCGGCCCGCGCGTTTTCAATGGCCGCAAACACATGTTCCTGCCGCACCGCGCGGCGGGCAATGTCGTTCAGCCCACCGTCGTTGCACTCTGCCACCACAGGGTTCACACTGCGCAGCGCCGTGCCGCTTTGGGCACAGCGCCCCACCATATATTCCACCATTGCGTCGTACACCAGGCCGACATTCAGTGTGTTCGTCAGTGCGATGGGTGTTTCCAGCGTGCCCAGCTCGCCGATCTGCACCAGTCCCGCAGTTTTGCCGAAGCCGTTGAGCACACAAGCCGCGGCGGGCAGCTTTTGGGCAAACATGTCGTCCGCACAGGGCATCACCACCGTCACACCCGTTTTTTGCGTCTGTGTATCGACGGTGCAGTGGCCCACCGTCACACCCGGTACATCGGAAATCTTTCCCAGCGGCCCGCTGGGCAGGGTCCCCACTGAAATGCCGTAATCTGAAAGCTTTGCCTGTGTCGCCATGATATCCGCTCCCTTTCCGCTCAAAAGCGGCCGCACGGGAACCCTCCCGCGCGGCCGCTTTTGCCGTTCCTGTTTCCTGTTCGGCACGGGCGGCATCCCGCCGCGCATTATTATTTTGCCGTATTGATGAAATGCCGGTTGTCCCAAAGATATTTTACCCCGGAAATGAGCGTGACAGCCGCCACTACCCAGCACAGCACAGAGCTGATGACCTGCGTGGCAAACACGCTGCGCTCCGGGTGCGCGGAAAACGCGGCCTCCGCCGCATAACCAAAGTAATAAAAACAAATGGTGAGCATTTGCAGCGCGGTTTTCGCCTTGCCCCACAGATTGGCCGCGATGACCTTGCCGCCCGGCGCGCCCGCTGCAACCATCCGCAGGCCGGAGACCGCGAATTCCCGGGCCAGAATGATCGCCAGCACCACGGGGTCGCACACACCGTCCACCAGCATGTACAGGAATGCCGTCGTCGTCAGCAGCTTATCGGCCAGCGGGTCGGCAAATTTGCCGAAATCCGTCACCAAATTGTTTTTGCGCGCCAGGTGGCCGTCAAAGTAATCGGTAAGGCTCGCAGCGGCGAAAATAATGCCGGCCGCCAACATCCAGCGGTTGGCCGCGCACACCATAAACACGGGAATCAGCAGCACGCGCAGCATCGTCAGTTTATTGGGCAGGTTCATCGTTCAAAACTCCTTTTCGGCGCGCCGGAGAACGACGCGCGGACAATGGGTGTCCCTGCGGCGGCGTCAGCCTTCGGCCAAAGCCCCGTACAGGTCGTACACGTCGCTCTCCTCAATGGTCACCCGGTAAAACGCGCCGGGCTCCAGCGGTGTTTCGCTGCGCACACAGCATTCCGCGTCAATATCGGGGGCATCCGCGCGGGTGCGGCAGATATACAAGTCGTTTTCGTCGTCGTAGCCGTCGCAGATGACCTGCACGGTGCGGCCCACCTTTTCCTCCTGCCTGCGCGCCATCACGTTCGCCTGGATGTTCATGACGGCCTCGGCGCGCTGCTCGCGCAGCTCCTGCGGCAGCTGGGGCAGCCCGGCCGCCACCGTGCCCTCTTCCTCGCTGTACGCAAAACAGCCCAAGCGGTCGAACGCATAATCCTTGACAAATTCGCACAATTCTTCGAACTGGGCCTGCGTCTCGCCCGGATATCCCGTGATGAGCGTGGTGCGCAGCGTGATGTCCGGCATGGCCGCGCGCAGACGCGTCAGCGCGTCCAGCACCGTCTCCCGGTCGCCCCGGCGGTTCATGGCGCGCAGCATCTCGGAATTGATGTGCTGGATGGGCACGTCCAGATAATGCAGCACCTTTTCGTTGCGCGTCATGGCCGCGATAAACGCGTCGGTGATGCGCTCAGGATAAGCGTACAGCAGGCGGATCCACTCGATGCCCTCCACGGCGTTCAGCGCATCCAGAAGCTCCGCGATCTCCACCCGGCCGCGGTCCGCGCCGAAGGCCGTGATGTCCTGCGCCACAACGATGAGCTCTTTTACGCCTTCACCCGCCAGAAAGCGCGCTTCGGCCACGATATCCGGGATGGTACGGCTGCGCAGCGGGCCGCGGATGAGCGGGATGGCGCAGTAATGGCAGCGGTTGTTGCAGCCCTCGGCGATTTTTAAGTACGCGTAATGGCGCGGCGTGCTAATGACGCGCTTGCCGCCCAGCGGAAGGCTCTCTTTCGCACCGTAGCTCTCCACAGGCTGCGTGCCTGTCAGCCGCTCCAGAATGGAGCAGATGGCCGCGTTGGAGCCAAGGCCCACAACGGCGTCCACCTCCGGGATCTCTTTGACGATCTCATGCTGGTAGCGCTGCGCCAGACAACCTGTTACGACCACCTTCAGCTCCGGCTTCTGTTCCTTATAGGAACAGGCCTCCAGAATGCTGTCGATGGCCTCCTGCTTGGCGCTTTCGATGAAGCCGCAGGTGTTCACGATGATGGCGTCGGCCTCGGAGAGGTCGGCGGTGGTGGTATGGCCGCGCTCCAGCAGAGCGTGACACATCACGTCGGCATCCACCTGGTTTTTTGGACAGCCGAGGGAAATCAGTGCAATTACCATAATCGTCTCCCGTGTTAAAAATCAAAAGTGTACAGCGGACAAAAGTGCGCGGGCGTTCCCGCCGGGGCGCGGCGGGTCATTCCCAGACTCCGTCCTCGTCCGCCGTTTCACCGCACTGCTCCAGCGCCGCCCGGATGGCGCCGTAGCTGAACCCCCTGCGCGCCAGCGCGGCAATGACCTTATCACGTCCGCCCTCGCGCAGCCTGCGCCCATAGTTTTTCTCAATGAGCGCGCGGCAGGCCTGCGTCTCGTCGGGGGCAAGCTCGGCCAGCGCCGTGTCAACGGCATCCCGGTCAATGCCCTTCTCCGCCAGCCTGCGCCGGATCTCCCGTGGAGAGCGGTTCTGGTCCGCCAGATATTTTGCCCTGTGCCGGGCAAAATTTTCATCGTTTATCAAACCCAGCCGCTGCATTTCAGCCACGGCCGCAGCCGCCGAGCGGGCGTCGAATTTTCGGCACAGCTTGTCATACAGCTCGCCCGATGCATGGTCGCGCAAAGAAAGATACCCGAGGGCCTTGTCCTTGGCCTTGCGGGTATCGCTCTGCTCTTTCAGGGCCTCCAGGGACGCGGCATCCAGCGCCGCGCCTTCCCTCACATGGTTTTTCACCATGGTTTCTCCGTCGATGGAAAACAGGAAATCCCCGTTTTCATCGAACAAGGAAAAGCGCCCCTGTTTTGTTTTTGCAATGCGGCTGATCGTCACTCGTCGTCTTCCACCATAATATCGATGCTGGCGCGCTTGGCGGGCGCAGCCGGAGCGGGTGCCTCCGCCTTTGCGGCGGGCTTCGCCACATCGGGCGCGTCGTCAATGGACGCCTTTTTTTTCGCGGCGGCGCCCTTTTTTCCCGCGTTCAATTTATCCGCGTTTTCGCGCACCTGCTTTTCGATTTCCGCGAACAGCTCGGGGTGTTCCTCCAAATAAATTTTGGTGTTGTCGCGGCCCTGGCCCAGTCGCGTTTCGCCATAGCCGAACCACGCGCCGCTCTTCTGGACAATGCCCAGCTGCACGGCCAGATCCAGCAGTTCGCCGGATTTGGAGATGCCCTCGCCGAACATGATATCGAAATACGCCTCGCGGAAAGGCGGAGCCACCTTGTTTTTAACCACCTTCGCCCGCGTGCGGCTGCCGATCACAGCACCGGAGGAATCCTTGAGCTGCTCGGTACGGCGCACATCGATGCGCACAGAGGAATAATATTTCAGCGCGTTGCCGCCGGCGGTCACCTCTGGATTGCCGTACACGATGCCCACCTTCAAACGCAGCTGATTGATGAAGATGACGACGGTGCCCGTCTTGCCGATGATGCCCGTCAGCTTGCGCATGGCCTGGCTCATCAGGCGGGCCTGCAGGCCCACATGGGCGTCGCCCATTTCGCCCTCGATCTCGGCACGGGGCACCATGGCCGCCACGGAGTCCACGACCACACAGTCGATAGCGCCCGAGCGCACCAGCGCCTCGCAGATCTCCAGCGCCTGCTCGCCCGTGTCCGGCTGGCTGACGAGAAGGCTGTCGATATCAACACCCAGCGCCTTGGCGTACACAGGGTCCAGCGCGTGTTCCACGTCGATGAACGCAACCTCGCCGCCGCCCTTCTGGGCCTCGGCAATGCAGTGCAGCGCCAGCGTCGTTTTGCCCGACGCTTCCGGCCCGTAGATCTCGACGATACGCCCGCGGGGCAGGCCGCCGATGCCCAGCGCCATGTCCAGCGAGATGCTTCCCGTGGAAATGGCGTCCACCTGCATGGTGACGTTCTGTCCCAGCTTCATCACGGCGCCTTTCCCGAACTGTTTTTCAATTTGTGCCAGCGCCGTTTCCAGCGCGCTTTTTTTATCACCCGCAGCCTTTTTGTCCGCCGCAGACTGTTTTTTCTCCGCCATAACGTTCCTCCATCCTGCGGGGCGGCCCAGCCTGCCCCGCTTTTCAAGTATAACGCGCAAACCGTCCTATAAAGGGGACATTTCGCGCATTGCTTCTTCATGATATGTGGAAATAGTATACCATGTTTCTAAGTTCCTATTTCGCCGTTCGCCCATATTCACCAAAATCCACAGTATCTATGCCGCTAAACGCACGCTCGCCTGCGGCCCGCATTTGTTAGACAGTCATAGGATACCGCGACGCCGCGCAGCGGCCTCAGCAAAACCGCGCTCGCTGCGGTTTTGCACGGTTCAATGTTCCCAAGCCCATGCGCGCCAGCGCATCAGCGCATGCAATGCGCGTGGCCGCGACAGCGGCGGGGTTGGGGTTATTATACCCCAAAAGCCGCTAAAATGCAATCGGACGGCGGGCCAGCACACAGCGTGGGTTGCCGCTCAAATCACGGCGGACAGACACATCCTCATATCCCGCAGAAAGGCACAGAGCACACACAGCGTCCGCCTGACGCCAGCCGATCTCCAGAATGAGACGGCCGCCCGGTTTGAGCGCGCCGAAATAAGCGGGCGCGATATGCTTGTAGAAGGCCAGGCCTTCGTCCGGGGCCTCCAGCGCCATGCGCGGCTCGTGGAAAAGCTCCGGCTGCAGCCCGGCCATCTCCTCCGGCGCGATATACGGCGGGTTGGACACGATGACATCAAAGCTGCCCGGCGCGCATTCCTCCTGCCAGCGCAGAACATCCGCCTGCACCACACACAGCGGACAGCCGCAGGCCGCATTGTTGGCGCGCAGATAGGCCAGTGCGTCCGGTGAGAGCTCCACGGCCGTGACGCGCGCGCCCGGCACATGCGTTGCCACCCCCAGCGCAATGGCTCCGGTGCCGCTGCACAGGTCCGCCACAGCGGCGCCCGGCCCAGCTTCACGCGCCGCTTCAATGGCCGCCTCGGCCACGGTCTCGGTGTCGGCCCGGGGGATCAGCACGCCCGGCCCCACCTTCAGCGTCAGGTCCAGAAAGTCCCATTCGCCGCACAGATATTGCAGCGGGAACCGCGCACACCGTTTTTCACACAGCGCGTCCAGCTTCTTCTGTTCAAAGGCCGTCAGCGGCGCGCCGCCGGACAGCCGTGCGTCCCGCCCGGTGGCAAGCATGTAAAGCTGCGCGGCCTCGAACGCCGCGTCCGGGATGCCTGCGGCCTCCAGCCTGTCCCGCACCGCCGCCAGGGGCGTTACCATTTTCCGTCTTCGGGATTTTCCGGCAGGACCGGAAGCACCGCGGCGATGGCGCATTCGATCATGCCGTCGTCCGGCTCGCTGGTCGTGATGCGCTGCAGCCAGAGCCCCGGAGCGGACACCGCGCGGGTGAGCGGGTTGTCGTACCGGCCGCAGAGCTTGATGATCTCATAGCTGACGCTCATCACAACAGGCAGAAGCAACAGCTTAAGCGCAATGCGCAGCAGTGTGTTTTCGGCGGTGATCAGCGCGCCGGCCAAAATGCTGATGAGAATGACGATCAGCAGAAAGCTGGTGCCGCAGCGCGGATGGAAACGGGTGCAGGGGCGCACGTTTTCGACGGTCAGCTCCCGGCCCGACTCATAACAGGCAATGGTCTTATGCTCCGCGCCATGGTAGCGGAACATGCGGGCAATCTCCTTCATGCGGCTGACCAGGGCCATATAGCCCACCAGCATGACGAGCTTGAACACGCCCTCGATCAACGCGCGCCAGCCCCCCAGCGGCACAAACCGCGCCAGCAGCCCGGCCAGCGCAGTGGGCACCACCATAAACAGAACAAGCGCCAGAACGCCGCCCAGCACGGCCGCCACGGCCATGATGAAATTGGTTCCTTTGTCGCCGAATTTTTCGGCCACCCATTTGTCGAACTTTGTTTCCTCCAGGTCCGCGTCCTCTCCCATGGAGACTTCTGCGCTCTTCATGAGGCACTTGTAGCCCGAGACCAGGCTGTCGATAAAGTTGAATATTCCCCGCACGAAGGGCCATTTCTGCCAGGGATGCGTCCGGATGGGCGACACCTCGGTAAAAATCTCTCCGTCCGGCTGGCGCACAGCCACACACATTTTCTGCGGGCCGCGCATCATCACGCCCTCCATAAGGGCCTGTCCGCCCACGCTCGTTTTAAAGCAGCAGGCTTTTTCATTTTTGTTGTTCAATCGGATTTCCTTTCTGCGGATGATGCATCAATAAATTATCCGCTCCCGGCGCAAGGGCCGGGCAGCGTTTCACGGCGCGCGGGCAGGCCCGCGACGCCGGGAAGGCGTTTCAAACCCCCGCCGTGCCGCCGCGGGGCGGCGCGCCGGGCGAAGCCGGCCGCTTGTACAGAGGCAGGCGCACGGTCACCGTCGTGCCGTGTCCCACCTCGCTCTGGATGTCCACGCTGCCGTCCAGTGCGGTGACGATCTCATCCACCACAGCCAGCCCGATACCGCTTCCGCGCACCGCGCCTTTTCCCTTAAAAAACTTCACCTTGACGTTTTCCAGATCGTCCGGCGCAATGCCCCGCCCTTCATCCGAGATATTGACGAAGGCGCTGTTGCCGTCGGACAGCACGTCCATGCGTACAGTGCCGTGGGGCGGAGAATATTTGACGGCGTTGTCCAGAACGTTGATGAACACCTGGCGCAGCCGGGCGGGGTCCGCCATCACCGGCATCGGCTCTTCGGGTTCGTCATACGCAAGATGCAGGCCCTCCAGCTCCACTCGGCGCTCCACCATGATGGCCGCGTCGCTCACCTCGGCCACCAGGTCCAAAAGCTGCAGGTCCAGCTTGAGGCCGTTCTGCATGCGGGAAAAATCCAGCAGCTCCTCCACCATGCTGTACAGGCGGTCCGCCTCGCTGGAAATGACCTGCACGCCCCGGCGGAAATTGGGGTCGGCCGGGTCGCGGATGGCGGCGATGGTCTCCACCCAGCCCTTGATGGAAGTGAGCGGCGTGCGCAGCTCGTGGGAGACCGAGGAGATGAACTCATTTTTCATACGCTCGGTCTTGTCCAGCTCGCCCGCCATATGGTTGATGGTGTCGGACAGCTTGCCGATCTCATCATTATATTTGTTTTCGATGCGCGTGTCCAGATTTCCCTCGGCGATCTTCGCGGCGGTAGCCTCGATTTCTCCGATGGGACGCACGATGCTGCGGATGAAGAACATGCCCGTCCACACGCTGAACAGCACCACTGCCGTGACCAGCGCCAGGCTGAAAGCCACCAGCGCCGCGATGCTCTGGTCCACCAGCGTGAGGCTGGTGACAAAACGCACGGCCACGATCTCTCCCGCGGCCCGGGGCAGCAGCGTGGTGACGGCCATCACCTTTTCGCCCATGGCCGTGCGGTACACCGCGTGGCCCTCGCCCCTTTCGCTGGCCAGCGCCTCCAGATAATCCTCTCCGGCCACGCTGTCGTCCGGCGCAAACCCTGTGCTTGTCACCAGAGGCTTTCCAGCAGCGTTCACAAGCATCAGCTCGAACTTGTCCTTCTCCGTAAATTGCTCCACCATACGGCGCAAAAGCACGCCCTGGCTCTCGTCTGTCTGGGCCGCGCTTGCGTTGAGCTGGGTGATGATGGTGCTGGTGCGCGTCGTCATGGCGCGCCGCGCGCCGTCGTAGTAATTGGTAATGGAATAATACAGGAACACGGCCTCCGCCACGAGGCACATCAGAATGGTGACAAGCAGGCTGCCGCGCACCCAGCGCTTGGTGATACTGTTCACACGGCCGCCCCCTCTGCCCAAAGAAAATACAAAACCAGTGCTATGCGTTCCAGCGGTAGCCGTAGCCCCACACCGTCAGAATATGCTTGGGCGCGCTGGGCTCGTCCTCGATCTTCATGCGCAGACGCCGAATGTTCACGTCCACGATCTTCACGTCGCCGAAATAGTTTTCGCCCCAGACGCCCTCCAGGATCTTCTCGCGCACCAGCGCCACGCCCGGGTTGGCAAAAAACAGCTCCATGATCTGGAACTCCACCTGCGTAAGGTCGATGGGCGTACCGTTCTTGTACAGCACGCGGCTTTTCTGATCCAGCACGAATACGCCGGACACCATGCGGCCATCCGGCTCCGGTGCGGCCGAGGAGGCGCCCTGCCGCCCTACGCGGCGCACCAGGGCTTCCACGCGCGCCAGCAGCTCGCTGACACTGAAAGGCTTTGTCATATAATCGTCCGCGCCGATGGAAAGGCCCTTGATCTTATCCGTCTCCAGCGTTTTTGCACTGAGCATGATGATGCCAATGGACGCGCTGTCCCTCCGGATGGTCTCACACAGGGAAAAACCGTTCATTCCGGGCAGCATGATGTCCAGCACGGCCACGTCGAAACCCGCCGACGGGCTGAACACCGCCAGAGCCTGCTCGGCGCTGGCGGCCTCCGTCACCTCGTAGCCGGCGAGGCGCAGGTTGAGCGCAACCACCTCGCGGATGGCGTCTTCGTCTTCCACAACCAGGATCTTTCTCATGTACATTCCTCCCGAAGGCTGTCTTGAAGCCCGGTCATCCCAGCACAGCCACGCCGCGGCGGATCAGGTTCGCCTGTACCGCAGTGCAGCTTTCGCCGAAATACACGAGCACTTTTTTCTCTGCCAGCTGCGCCGCCTGTGTATAGGTGCCGTTGGCAGCGGCGCGGTCTGCCACGCGCACCGCGCACAGCAGGCTGTTGTCCTCTTTGGAACGTATCTGCCAATCGCTCTCGGACTGGGCGGATACGGTCATATTATCCTGCCATTCTGTGGGCAGGCGCACAAAATAGTTGTAATCCGCGTCGTAGACGCCGAACTGCTGCAGCGGCTGCTCGCACAGGTAGTTCATCCACTTCACGGGATAAAAACGCCGGGCCGACTGCAGCGTAGCGATGCTGGCGCCCGCCTCGGGGATCAGCACCTCGCCCGTGCCCGAAAGGTCCTGGGGCCCCAACGCGGACAGGGTGCGGAAGCGCTGGCTGCGGGCAAATACGTCGCCGCCTTCCTCTTTGTCCGGATAGGGAAACAGCACGCCGTCTTCCCAGCACAGAAGCTGGCTGGCCGCCCCCGAGGACACCGAACCGTCCACAATAAGGCCGCGGGCCGCGCCGCAGCGGGTCGCGTAAAGAGCGGTGCATTTTTCCAGCCGCTCGTCCAGCTCTACGCTCTGTGCCGCCGTCATGGCGCGCCCGTCCGGCACAAAAAGCTGCAGGGACAGCCCGCCCGGCTCCGATGTGGCGGCAGCCACCGCCAGCTCCGTACGTCCGCTGCCCGTCAGGTCGCCCAGCAGGTAGGCGTCATAGGGCTGCTTGCAGGCGGAGTAGATCGTCACGTCCCGGTAGTCGTAGACCTCCAGATACTTGTCCACCAAATTGGCGTTGGCATAGCCCACCACCAGCTGCGTGGAGCCGCCGAACACCTCGGCCAGCTCCACCTCGGCCACCTCGGTGGACAGGCCCATCACCTCGTAGGCGATGCTCCAGCCGCCGCTGCCGTCCTGCTCCAGCACCGAAAGATGCACGTTCTGGCCCTTGCTTTCGGCGGTGTACAGCACTGCGGCCTCCTCGGCGCCGTCGCCGTCCAGGTCCGCAAAGATCACCGGGTCCGGCTCGGCGCCGCCCCGGGGATATTTCAGCTGAAGGGTCTCGCCCAGATAGGCATTCAGGGCCGTCTGCACGGCGCTCTGCCGTTCGGACGGGCGCGGCGCGCGCAGAAGCTCTTCCACATTTTTGCCGCCCAGGACAATGCCGTCGCAGCTGCACAGCAGCACACAGCACAGCAGCGCCGCGCACAGGCGCATCCGGTTTCGCAACACAAGCCCCTCCCTCCGCGGCAGATCTCCGTTTTTCAGTACGGCATGACGCCGCGCAGCGGCCGCAGCAAAATCGCATTCACTGCGGTTTTGCATGATACAATGTTCTCAAGCCCATACGCGGCCGCGCATCAGCGCATGAAATGCGCGTGGCCGCGCAAGCGATGGCTTTGAGATTATTATATCACAAAAATATGAAGAAACGGTTACAAACAGTATAGCACGCGGCGGGCGATTAAACAAGGTAAATGCCCACGCTCATGGCCAGGATACCCGCCGCCAGTCCCCCCACGGTATAGCCGCGCCTGCCGTAGGAAAAGCCCTCGGGTATGAGCTCGCTGATGGATACATAGATCATGATGCCCGCGATGGTCGCGATAAGCCCGTTGAGGAACAGCGGCGAGATGAAGCTCCGCAGCAAAAAGAACGCCAGCAGCGCACCGGCGGGCTCGGCCAGGCCGGACAGCAGAGCGTAAAGCGCGCCGCGCACCCGGCTGTTTGTGGCGTAGTATACGGGCACCGAGATGGCGATGCCCTCCGGGATATTGTGCAGTGCAATGGCCAGCGTAAGCGTTGCGCCCAGCGTTGGGCTGGCGTAGCTTGTAAACAGCGTGAGGATGCCCTCGGGCAGGTTGTGCAGCACGATGGCGGCCGTTGTCACCATAGCGCTGCGCAGCGCGCCGGGATTGATGGCCGGCGTCCCACGCGCCGCATGCCCGTCCGGGCGGGCCGCAAGCTCCTTTTCATCGGGGATGCACCGCTCCAGCAGCAGGGCGATCAGCATTCCCATCACGCACAAGCTGGCAGAGGCCAGCGCCGCCGGGAACCGGCCCATGGCACCGGAATAGGTCTCGACGGTATGCGGCAGCATGTCGGAGAGCGACACCGTAAGCATCACGCCCCCGGCAAACCCCATGGAAAACGCCATCATCCGCGCCCGCGGGCGTTTGAACAGCAGGACCACAAGCCCGCCCAGCCCCGTGGAAAGGCCTGCAAGCGTCGTGAGTGTGAGCGCGAACAGCATAAACATCAGCCCCTTTCCCCATCTATATGCGGGAGCCGTGCCGTTTCAGCACCCGGCGGGAGAGGGGGTTTCCGGCATGGCGGGGCAGTTACAGCAGCGCCGTGACGCCCTTCACCAGCACACCCTCCACCATGGCCGCCATCTCCTGCGGGGAGATGGGCATCTCTTTCTCCAGCCAGCACTGCAGCATGCCGATGCAGCCGGATACGATGAAGGAATATACATAATCATAGGTGTCCCGCCCGCCCTCGCGGAACTGCGCGCCCCATTCGTCCAGCACGCGCAGGCGCACAATATCCTTGACCTTTTCCAGAAAGGCCATGTCGCCGTTGTGGCACAGCAGCACCAGGCACATGTCCGCATTGTCGGCCAGCAGCTCAAACATGCTGCACATGGCCGGGCTGGGCGTGGCCGCTGCCAGCACCGACTGCGCCGTCAGGCCGTCCAGCACGCGCTCGAACTCCACCAGTAACTCGTCCTCGATGCTGTGCAGAAGCTGGTACACGTCTGTATAATGCAGATAAAACGTACCGCGGTTGATATCGCATTCCTCGCACAGCTCCTTCACCGTGATATCCTGAATGCTTTTTTCCCGCATCAGACGCACCAGCCCCTGGCGCAGCTGCCCGCGCGTTTTCCGCACGCGGCGGTCTGTGGTGTTCTCTGCCATGGCCTTTCCCTCCGTGTCATAGAAAGTTTACAAAAAAATCGACAGATGCTGTGCAATGTGTCTATTTTTCCACATAAATTTGCACAATGATGATTGCGGTTTTTTGTGATTCTTATTATAATGAAATCATCGAAAATAATCAACACCGCGTTTATTAACGGACAGCCTGTCCCTTAAAAAGCGCTGAAGGAGCGTATCCGTTTTGGAGCATTTTGTTACCTTTGACAATGTCTGCAAATATTACCAAATGGGTGAAAGCCGCATCGCCGCAGCCGACCATGTCACCTTCCACATCGAAAAAGGCGAATTCTGCATTATCGTAGGCCCTTCGGGCGCGGGAAAAACCACCGTGCTGAACATGCTGGGCGGTATGGACACCTGCGACGAAGGACATATCTGGCTGGACGGCAAGGAGGTGAGCGCCTACAATCAGCGGCAGCTCACCGAATACCGCCGGTACGACGTGGGCTTTGTATTCCAGTTCTACAATCTGGTGCAGAACCTGACGGCGCTGGAAAACGTGGAGCTCGCCAGCGAGATCTGCAAAGAGCCGCTGCCTGCGGCCGAAACGCTGCGCCAGGTGGGGCTGGAGCACCGCATGGGCAACTTCCCGGCGCAGCTTTCGGGCGGCGAGCAGCAGCGCGTTTCCATTGCCCGCGCGCTGGCCAAAAACCCCAAAATTCTTCTGTGTGACGAACCCACGGGCGCGCTGGACTACAAAACCGGCAAACAGGTGCTGGCCCTGCTGCAGGACACCTGCCGCAGCACGGGGCGCACTGTCATCGTCATCACGCACAACTCCGCGCTCACCGCCATGGCCGACCGCGTCATCCGCATCAAAAGCGGGCAGGCCATCTCCAATGTGGTGAACGAACAGCCCACCCCGGTGGAAGAGATCGAGTGGTGACGTGGCTGTGAAAAAAACATACCGGAAAGTTGTGCTGCGCACCATGAAGGGCACCTTCAGCCGCTTCATCGCCATCGCCGCCATCGTGGCGCTGGGCGTTGGGCTCCTGTCGGGGCTGATGGCCATGCCCATCGATATGCGCACCACCATCGACGAATACTTTGACCGGCAGAACCTGCACGACCTGCGCATCGTCAGCCCGCTGGGCCTGACGGACGACGACGTGGCAGCCATCGCCGCCGTGGACGGCGTGGACGAGGTGATGCCCGCCTATATGACGGACATGTTCGTGGACGCGGGCGAAAAAAAGAACATCGTCACACGCATTCACAGCCTGCCCACGGGCCAAATCGAGGAAAAAGAGCCGGAAAATTACCTGAACCGCCTGGACATGGTGGAGGGCCGCCTGCCCATTCAGCGCAACGAATGTGTGCTGGTGGAAGGAAACGTCATCGACGGAACCGGACCGCTGAGCGTGGGCAATACGCTGACCATCGCCGCCACCAACGGCGACGTGAGCGGCACGCTGGCAGATACCGAGTTCAAGATCGTGGGCATCGTGCGCACCAGCTATTATTTCTCGGTGGACCGGGAAAGCGCCACCATCGGCGACGGCACCGTCGCCCTGAAAATGTACGTGGGCGAAGAGAGCTTTTCCCAGGAGGCTTACAGCGAGATCTTCGCCACCGTGGCCGGCGCGCGGGCGCTGGACAGCGCCTCGGACGAATACCAGGCCGCTGTGGACGCCGTGGCGGACCGGGTGGAGGCGGTCAGCGGCGCGCGCTGCACCGCCCGTTACAACGAAGTCAAAACAGATACCGAGCAAAAGCTGGCCGACGCCCGGCAGGAGCTGGAAGACGCCAAGGCAGAGGCTGCGGAAAAGCTGGGCGATGCAGAAGAGCAGCTGGACGAAGGGCGCGCGGAGCTGGAGGACGCCCAGGCGCAGCTGGACAGCGTGAAAAACCAGATCGCCAGCGGCGAAAAAGAGCTGCAGGCCAATAAGGAAAGTCTGCCCGGTACTCTGACACAGAAGCAGCAGGAGCTTGCGGCAGGCCAGGCCGCGCTGATCGACGCCAAAGCGCAGATCGAGGAAAACGAGGCCCTGCTGAACGACAGAAAGCAAGAGCTGGCCGACGCGAAGGCCCAGCTTGCCGCGGCCAAACAGCTTGTGGAAACACTGGAGCCCACTGTCGCCGAGGGAGAAGCGCGCCTGCCGGAGCTGGCGGCCGCGCTGCCCGCGCTGCGGGAGGCCGCAGCCGCAGCCCAGGAAACGTATGACGCCACAGCGGCGGCGGCGGACCTCTCCGGCAAGCAGGCCGCCTATGAGGCGGCGCAATCCCGGGCAAACACAGCCCAATCCCAGCGCGACGCGGCGCAGGCACAGGTGGACGCTGGCATGAGCGCCGCAGGCTGCGCCACGGAGGACGAGTGGCTGGCCGCGGAGCCGGACGCCGCCAAGGCCGCCATTGACGCGCGGGACGCGGCGCAGGTGGAGCTGGATACCGCAAATGCGGCACTGAACGCGGCACAGGCCGAATATTCGGCGGCGCAGACTGCTGTGGCCCCCGCGAAGGCGGCGCTGGACACCGCCAACGCACAGCTGGCGTCGGCGCAGGCCGCCTACGACACCTCCAGCGCGGCGCTCGCCGCAGCGCGCACGCAGTTGGACGCCGCAAAAGCACAGATCACCGAGGCAGAGCCGCAGATCGCAGAGGGAGAAAAGCAATTGGCCGACGGCCAGCAGCAGCTGGCGGCCGCTAAAAAACAGGTCCTGGAGGCGGAAAAGCAGATTGCCTCCGGCGAAACGGCGCTGAGCCTGGCCCCCGGCCTGGCCCAGCTCCAGCTGGAGCTGGCACAATCAAAGCTGGATTCCGCCAAGGCGCAGTATGAGGACGGCCTGGCCCAGCTGGAGGACGGCAAAGCCGAGCTGGAAGACGGCGAGGCGGAATACGAAAAACAGAAAAAAGACGTGGAACAGCAGCTGGCCGACGCCGAGGCTGAGATCGCGGACGGGGAGCAGAAGCTGGCGGAGCTGGAAGTTCCGGAATGGATGATTCTGGACCGAACCTCCCACGTGAGCGCGTCCTCTTACCTTTCCAATGTGGATAAGCTGGAGGCCATCACCACGGTGTTCCCCATTTTCTTTTTCCTGGTGGCCGCGCTGGTGGCCCTTACCACCATGACGCGCATGGTGGAGGAAGAACGCCTGCAGATCGGCACACTGAAGGCATTGGGCTACAAGCGGGGACAGATCATGTTCAAATATCTGTTCTATGCCTGGGTGGCCACGCTGGTGGGCGGCGCCGCCGGCCTTGCCTTCGGCTTTACGGTCATTCCCATCGTCATCTGGAACGCCTACGGCACCATGTATACTATCCCCGGGTTCCGCTGTCTGTTCCACGCTTCGCTGGCCGTGCTGGGCGTGGGCGCGGCGCTCCTGTGCACCAGCGCCGCCACACTGAACGCCTGCGGCCAGACGCTGAAAGAGTGGGCCGCACAGCTTCTTTTGCCCAAAGCGCCCAAGGCAGGCAAGCGTATCTTCCTGGAGCGCATCACACCGGTATGGAAGCGCATGAAGTTCACCCACAAGGTGACGGCGCGCAACCTGTTCCGATACAAAAAGCGCTTTTTCATGACGGTCATCGGCGTGGCTGGCTGTACGGCGCTGCTGGTGACGGGCTTCGGCCTGAAGGACTCCATCAGCGACATCGTATCCAAACAGTTCGGCAAGGTGTTCACCTATGATTTTCTCGTGACGCTGAGCAAAGAGAGCGCCTTGAAGGATGCCGGATTCCAGGCGCTGATGGATGCTCCCGAACAGGTCACGAGCTACCTGCCCGTACAGCAGGAGCGCATTTCGCTGGATGTGGACGGCCAGAGCTATGACGTATACCTCTTTGTACCCGAGGATGAAGCACGGCTGGACAATTTTATCGACCTGCATGAACGCAAAAGCGGCGCAGCCGTGCCGCTGACAGACGACGGCGTGGTCATTACTGAAAAGTTCAGCGACGAAGCGGGCCTTTCGCCCGGTGACACGCTCACGCTGGAAAACGGCGAAGGCCGGGAGGGCACATTCACCGTCACGGGCGTAGCAGAAAATTATGTGGAAAATTATGTGTATATGACGCCCTCCGTTTACGAGGATGCCTACGGCAGCGCGCTGGAATACAACTCTGTGCTGGGCATCCTGCCCGACGATGCGCAGGATGTGGACGAAGCCTTCTCCACATCCCTGCTGGAGGTGGACGGGGTAGCGGGCCTCACGCAGATGAGCAGCATGCGCTCGAGTCTGGACGATACCATTGCGAGCATCAACTATGTCGTGTACGTGATCATCCTGTGCGCCGGCATGCTGGCTTTTGTGGTACTGTACAACCTGATGAACATCAATATCACCGAGCGCACAAAGGAGATCGCCACCATCAAGGTGCTGGGCTTTTTTGAGCGCGAGGTGGAGGCCTATGTCTACCGCGAATCCAACGTTCTCACAGTGATCGGCATGCTGCTGGGCCTTGTGGGCGGTATCTTCCTGCACATGTTCATCATGCGCACGGTAGAGGTGGATATGGTCATGTTCGGGCGGGACATCAAGCCCCTCAGTTTTGTGCTCTCTGCCGTGCTCACCGTTGCCTTTTCCCTGCTGGTGAACCTTGGCATGAAGCGCAAGCTGCGGAACATCAGCATGGTGGAAAGCATGAAAGCGCCGGAATGACGCTGTACGCACCAAAACATAGAACGCCCCGGGCGGCCGAAAGGCCGCCCGGGGCGTTTGCATCTGTTCACATGCGGGATGTACGTTTACTCCACCGTGAAGTTCACACTGAAGAAATCACCCGTGCCGGACTCGGATTCGCTGCCCGTGTAGTATTCCTCCAGATAGACCAGGCCGAAGTCCTTCACATCTGTGGGGGCCTCGAACACCAGGTCGTAGGTCACTTCTTCGCCGTCGGCCAGTTCATATTCCAGCGGCATCATCGTGTCGTTGAACGCATCCAGCGAGAAGGTGTAATCATCGTCGTCGCCGCCGATGTCGCCCCACTGCAGCTGGAAGTCGGAATCATACATGGGGATCGTTTCGCCAAAGGTGTTCTTCACCTTTACGCTGCAAACGATCAGACGGTTTCCCTCCGCGGCAGTATAACCGTCATATTCCGCCGGGCTCGTGGCCTCCAGCACCGTATAATCGAAGAACATGTTGGACAGCGTGTCGCCGATGCCGCCCTCCGTATCCTTCGAGCCGCCGTCTCCGCCGGAAAGCAGGTTCGGGCCGCAGGCTGTGAGCGCCAGTGCAAACAGCACCATGGAAAGCGCCAGCGCGATGCGTTTCGTCATTTTTTTCATGAAAATCCCTCCGTGTTTTTGCCTCCGGGGCTTTCCCCGCAGGCACGCCGTTTCCCGGCGTTTCAATCGATATCCCCAAATCGCTCAATCCGTTTGTCCGCCCTGCGGGCCTGGGACGGGCCGCGGCCACCCAAACAGATTTTTGCACAGTAATAATAAATTACACTATTTTGCAGGGATTTTCAAGCCGATTCGACACGGCTCGTCAAATTTTACAACTTTTAGAAAAGTCCCCGCTCGGGAATCAATATCCCATCTCCCGCAGCAGCCGGGCCAGAACGGAAAACCGCTCGCCCAGCAGCTCGCCGTCCTCGCCCAGCACATTGTAAAACAGGCGGATATCTTCTTCCAGCATGGGATTTTCCGTGCATACTTCAATGTCCATCGCGTCTCCCTGCAGGCCCACACGGTCGATCCGCGGATGCTCCGGGTCATAATATCGTGGATGGCGGTATGCCTCATCGCGAAAATACAGGTTAGCACGGCACAGCAGGATGGCAAGGTCCAACACGCGGTGCATGGGCAGCTCTTCCGACTGGCGCGACCATTTCTCCCCGGTATGCCGCCAGACTTTGGCCGAGATATCCACCTTGCCCCGGTCGTTCCATTGGGCCAGGCCCAGGGAAAGGCCCTTCGCATCGGAATGGTATGCGCCGCGCCCGTCGATGCTGTCGTAATTTTCCGCAACAATGACAGGCTTGTGCTTTAATGTGGTGGGGATCTTCATGTGCGGTTCCTCCAAATTTCCTCGTGGTCCGGCAGCTTCTCCTGCCACAGCCGGCACAGCAGGGCAAGCTCCTCGGAATAATCGGTCTTTGTTTCATCGTCCTTGTCATAGGGCAGCTTTTCCAGCACGTCTACACAAAACGCCGCTCCGCCATGAACGCGCCACGCCTCCTGCAGCGCCTTTTCCCGGCAGCTGCCCAACTCCAACTGAAAGCGCAGGCTGTTGAGCGTGCCTTTCAGGTCGTGCGTCCAACCCACATAATTTTTGCCCGTGGGAACGCACCGGAAAACGAAAACGCCCATCTCGGGACGCATGACCTTATATTGTTCTTTTAATTCCCGCTTGCGGGCTTCTGACGGCATTTCTATTCCTTCTCTCAATCACTTATTTACTAAATTACTAATTTAGTAAATATCAGTTTATACCTTTACCGCTTCTTTGTCAAGCAAAAGCCCGCTGCCCTCCCGCCAACGCAGACCGATTGCTTTGTAAATAAATTTTGAACATCAAAATATTTTCTTGACTTCCGGTTTTAGCGGACGTATAATCGATTTTGTTTGAATTTCAAACCATTCACCTGAAGGAGGCCTGCAATGACACAGCATGAAGCGCAGCTGAACGGTTTTCTGGTCAATGTATTCAATGATATCCTCCGTCTGGAGGAGGCCAGCATCCGCAAGGGGCCATGCAAAAACCTCTCTGTTTCCGAGATGCATGTGCTGGAAGCCGTGGAAAAGTCGTCTGTCGACGCATCCGGCCCCGCGGGCATGGCGGAGGTTGCCGCACATCTTTCCATCACCTCCGGCACGCTGAGTGTGGCTGTCAAAACGCTGGAGCAGAAAGGATATCTCGTCCGCTCCCGCGGCAGCCGGGACAAACGCCGCGTGACGGTGGCGCTGACACCGGCCGCGCGGCCCGCGCTGGAAAGTCACGCGGCCTTCCACGAAACACTGGTCGCCCGCGCAGCCGCCCGCCTGAGCGAGGCCGAAATAGCGGCGCTCTCCACCGCGCTCGCCTCCCTGCACGCTTTTTTTGCAGAATTGTGACAGCCGCCGCACCGGCCCGGCGAGCCATTTTCCGGGCAGGTGCTCCATCCCGTGCATCCCCCCGCCGGGCCGCACACCCCATAGAAGAACAGGAGAAGATACTATGATCCGCATCCTCACCGATTCCACCGCAGATTTTTCCATGGCGGACGCCGCCGCGCTGGGCGTGGCCGTGGTACCGCTCACCGTCAGCTTCGGCGACGCCCACTATCAGGATGGGATAGACCTGCCCCTGGAGCGTTTTTACGACATGCTGGCAGCGGCCGATAAATTGCCCACCACCAGCCAGCCCAGCCCGGAGCTGTTTCTTTCCCACTTTCTTGCCGCCAAGGCGGCGGGCGACACCGTGATCTGTGTGCTGCTGTCCGCAGCGCTCTCCGGCACCTGCCAAAGCGCTGAGATCGCCAAAGAAGAAGCAGAATATGACAACATCCATATCGTCGACAGCCGCAGCGCCACATTGGGGCTTCAGCTTCTGGTGCGGCGTGCCGTTCAGCGTGCTGCCGAGGGCTTTTCCGCCATGGACATCGTAGCCGATCTGGAGACCGCCCGTACCCATCTGCGCCTGTATGCGGTAGTGGACACGCTGAAATACCTGCACAAGGGCGGACGCCTTTCCGGCGCAGTTGCCATCGCCGGCGGCCTGCTGGGTATCAAGCCCGTGCTTTCTCTGGACGCCCGCGGCAAGCTGGGCATGGTGGACAAAGCCCGTGGCATGCCCGGCGCATATGTCGCCATTTTTAAAGGGATCGACCGGTGCGGCGGCATTGATGAAGCATGGCCCGTCGTAGTTGGTTATTCCGGAAGCCCCAAGGGCGTCGGCCCCTTTGCCTGCTATGTAACGCAGAACCTGCATCTGCAAAAGCCGATGGTGCAGGCCATTGGCACTGTGATCGGCACCCATGCGGGGCCGGGCGCCTGCGGCATCGCCTTTTTCGCCAACGAACCCTTCCCCGGTGAAACGGAGTAATGAAGGCTCCGTCCACTTGACAGTTCCACCGCAAAGCTGGTACTATGAAATCGTATCCCAGCGGGGAAGGTTCCCCGAACAGAGGAGGGCTTTCATTGCCAAAAAACAAACGCATTCTCGGAGCGGTCCTGCTGCTGGTCCTCGGGCTTATTTTTGTATTTTTCGCGGTTAGCCCATGGGAGATCCTGCCCTTTTTAAAAGGCGGCTCCTTCCGCGTGCAGGCCGGCATCATCGGCGCCTTTCTGCTTCTGGGCGGCGTCACGAACCTTTTGCACCCGAAAAATAAATGACCTGCGCAAAAGCACGGCGCCCCGTACCGGATGACCCGGTACGGGGCGTCTTTTTCTCTGTAGGCAAAGCATGCAAAACCGTCTTTCGTGCCGCCGCAGGCCGGCATCACAAATCCTGCACATTCATTTTTTCCAGCTGCTTTTTCCGGCGCCTGCCGCTGCGGCAGATAAAAAACACAATCAACAGCAAAAAGGCCGGGATACCTGAAACCAAGAATACCGCCAGCACGCCTCCCAGCACCAGATACCAGGGTGCGGCCGGTGCAGCCGTATAGCTCAGCGCCATTGCCGCCGCATACAGACCTGCGAAAATTGGAAGAATCAATCCCGGCCATATGCTCTCCCTCCGAGCCAGAAAAACCTCTAGCACACAGCTCAGCACGGTGAGCACAAGCATGATTCCCCAACTGATCAGCATCGACATGATCGCCATTACAAATTTTCTCCTTTCGTCTTTTTGTAGCTCTGTATCAGCAGCTTAGCTGTATCGAAATCCAACTTGTCCGCTACCGCCAGGCGCTTGACGAGCGCCACATACGGGTCTGTAGCCGTGTCCTCGCTCAACCGTATTTTCTGGATGAGCCTGTCCAGCCTCAGGCGCACCGTGGGATAAGTAACGCCATACAGCCCGGCCACTTCCTTCAGGCTGCCGGAGGCCAGCAGGAATTTTTTGATGAAGGCCACGTCCTCATCCTCCAGCCCGGCCATCCACTCCGGCACCGTTTCAATTGCCATAGCGCGCCTCCTTTCACTATATTAAATATATACTTTAATTTTATTAAAGTCAATATTAAATTTATATTTTCACAAACTTCATGAAACAGAAAAGCCCCCGCTGCGTCCTGCAGCGGGGGCTTGGAAAAACCAAACTTATTTCAGTTCGATCTTGGCGCCGGCATCTTCCAGCTTCTTCTTCATTTCCTCGGCAGCGTCCTTCGCAACAGCTTCCTTCAGCGTCTTCGGAGCGTTGTCGACCAAGTCCTTCGCTTCCTTCAGGCCCAGACCGGTAACTTCCTTAACAGTCTTGATAACAGCCATCTTGTTGGCGCCGACTTCAGCCAGCACAACGTCAAACTCCGTCTTCTCCTCGGCGGCGGGAGCAGCGGCAGCGGCGGCAGCCGGAGCAGCGGCAACAGCGGAAACGCCGAATTCTTCGCAATAGGTGTCGATGAGCTCTTTCAGCTCCAGGATGGACAGGCCTTTGATCTCGTCGATAATGGCAGTGATTTTCTCAGAAGCCATGATAATACCTCCAATTTTATTTTAGTGTTGTTTTGTGTTTGGGTGCGGCCGAAATTATGCCGCCGGTTCTTCCTGCTTATCCACATAAGCCTGCATGGCCACAGCCAGACCGCTGAGGGTGCTGGTAAGGGCGCCTGCAAACATGGACAGCATGCCTTCACGGTCGGGCAGCTTGGCGATGGCGCTGACGGCGTCAACATCCATGACCTGGCCTTCCATGTAGCCGGCCTTCAGGGCGAACCCCTTCTTGGAGCCTTCCGCAAACTTATTCAGAATACGGGCGGCAGCAATGGGGTCCTCTTTCGAGATCGCGAGGGCGGTGGAGCCCGTCAGGGCGTCCGTCATCCCGGCGAGGTCGGAGTCCTTAATGGCCAGGCGCAGCATGGTGTTTTTCACAACGGCATACTCAACGCCTGCCGCGCGCAGTTCAGCGCGCAGTTTGGTGTCTTCCGCAACGCTGATGCCCTTATATTCGACGACAACGCCGGCAACAGAATTCATCAGCTTTTCACGCAGGGCGGCAACATAAGCCTGTTTCTCGCTCAAAATTTTCTCACTTGGCAAATCATTTCACCTCGTTTCAATTGTGTGTAAGCACATAAAAAAGCCTCTTTCCCTTGCGAGAAAGAGGCAAAAAAATACAATTGAATGTTTTTTCGCGTTTCTCGGCAGGCGGGCGAAACCCTTTATGCAAAAGCACCTGCTGTCTTTAAAACAGCTTTATTATTTTAACACAGAGTTTTGCGCGCGTCAAGGGGCAAATTCACTCCGTGCTTCTCCCGGCGTTCCCGTCGATTTCCCGCAGCTTGCGCGGCGAAAATCCCAAAAACCGGAAACGCTGCGGTTTTATTCGCATAAAACCGTTCCGCGCTTTTCCGCGTAGATGCGCCGGAAGATACGCGCCAGCCGTGTTGCCAAAGCCGCGCGTTCGCGCGCATTTTGCCGCCGGTGTTGAAAATCGGCAGCAGCGCGCTTTTTCAGTTTGCAGCTCAGCCGCCAAACTTTGCGCTGTTCAGCTTGATGCCGGGGCCCATCGTGGACGCCACGGTAGCGCTCTTGATATACTGGCCTTTCGCCGCGGCGGGCTTCGCCTTGACGATGGCTTCCATCACAACGGACAGGTTCTGGCCCAGCTTCTCGGCGCCGAAGGACGCCTTGCCGATGGGCACATGGATGATGTTGGCTTTGTCCAGGCGGTACTCGATCTTACCGGCCTTCGCCTCGGTAACGGCGCGGCCCACATCGGGCGTGACCGTACCGGCCTTGGGGTTCGGCATCAGGCCGCGGGGGCCGAGCACCTTACCCAGACGGCCCACCAAGCCCATCATGTCGGGCGTGGTGACCAGCACGTCAAAATCGATAAAGCCTTCGTTCTGGATCTTTGCGACCAGATCGGCGTCGCCGACCATCATCGCACCCGCCTCTTCAGCGGCCTTGGCGGCGTCGCCCTTGGCGATGGCGATGACGCGCACGTCCTTGCCGGTGCCGTTGGGCAGCACGACGGCGCCGCGCACCTGCTGGTCCGCGTGACGGCTGTCAACGCCCAGGCGCACATGCAGCTCGACCGTCTCGTCGAACTTCGCCTTGGCGGTCTGGCAGCACAGCGCCAGAGCCTCTTCGGTGTCGTACAGTTTTGTACGGTCGACAAGCTTTTTGCTGTCGACATAATGTTTACCGTGATTCATAATATCCTCCTGTGGTAATACGGAATGATCCTCCCACTAATGGTAAGGTTGTTATGCGGACAGTTAGTCGGTGACCGTAACGCCCATGCTGCGGCAGGTGCCGGCGATCATGCTGATGGCCGTCTCCAGGTTCGCCGCGTTCAGGTCGGGCATTTTGGTGCTGGCGATCTCCTCCAGCTGCTTCTTCGTGATGGACGCGACCTTCGTCTTGTTGGGCACGCCGGACCCGCTCTCGATGCCGACAGCCTTCTTGATGAGGACAGCCGCCGGGGGCGTCTTGGTGATGAAGCTGAAGGAACGGTCCGCATAGACCGTAATGACGACAGGAATCAGGTAACCGATATCCTTCTGCGTGCGCTCGTTGAATTCCTTCGTGAACGCCATGATGTTCACGCCGTGCTGGCCAAGCGCAGGGCCAACAGGGGGAGCCGGGGTAGCTTTGCCGGCCGGAATCTGGAGTTTGATATACCCCGTTACTTTCTGAGCCATTTTGTGCACCTCCAAAAATTGTGGTAAGTTGCGGGCTTTGGCCGGATTGCCAAGGCCCTCCCACGAACGCGCGATACCCTTCGCGCGCTCTATAAGAAACAGCGCCTTGCAGCGCGTGCTCTTACCGGAAAAATCGTTTCAGGGCTTACAGGGGTTTCACCTGTGTAAAGTCCAGCTCCGCCGGCGTTTCGCGGCCGAACATGGAAACCTTTACGTTTACCTTTTTCGCGTCGGTATCGATGCCCTCTACGATACCGATGAAGCCTTCCAGCGGGCCGTTCATGATCTGAACGTTGTCGCCCACGGCGTAATCGAGGCTCACTTCGCGCACGTCCACGCCCAGCTTATCCACTTCCTCGTCGGTGAGGGGGATGGGCTTGGACGACGGGCCGACAAAGCCCGTGACGCCACGCGTATTGCGCACGATATACCAGCTGTCGTCCGTCATCACCATTTTGACGAGCACATAACCCGGGAAGAGCTTGCGCTCCACCTCGCGCTCCTTGCCGTCCTTGATGTCGGGCACCAGCTCCACGGGGACCTTTACCTCATGGATAAGCTCCTGCAGGCGCCGGTTCTCCACGATGGTTTCAAGGTTTTGCGCAACCTTGTTTTCGTAGCCGGAGTAGGTATGCACCACATACCAGCGCGCCTCGGTGTCTCTATCCTCTGCCATTTGTCAAAACCCCGCTTTCTGCTTTAAAAGTGCGGACGGTCACACGCCCTTCAGCAACAGGTTCAGCCCGAAGCCGAACACAGCGTCCAGGACCATGATGAGTACCGCGGCCACGACCACCACGACAGCCACCACGACGGTATTGTTGATGATCTGCTTTTTCGAGGGCCATACGACCTTCTTCATCTCGCTCACGGTATCGCGGAAAAACTTGCCGATGCGTCCGAAGAAGCGCTTCACGCCAGCGAAAAAGCCTTTGGACTTTTTCTCGGTTTTGTCAGCCATGTTGCATGTCCGCCTTTCTTACTTCGTCTCGCGGTGAACGGTATGCTTTTTGCAGAAGCGGCAATACTTCTTCATCTCGAGCCTGTCGGGACTGTTCTTCTTGTTTTTCTTGGTGTTGTAGTTGCGCTGTTTGCACTCCGTGCAGGCAAGGGTGATCTTCACTCTCATTTTTCGGCACCTCCATCAAATAGCCTCCCTCTTGCCGCAGGCGGCGCATCGAAAAATGCGCACAAAAAAATAGACCTGCAAAAGAGGTACAACCATCATAGCACAGCACACAGTCCTGCGTCAAGGGATTTTTTCGCCTGCGGGGCCGTTTTCCGGGCTTTTTCCGCTGCGCGTCAAAATTTGCCGCGCCGTCTTTCAAAATCAACCATTGTATGGTATTATAAAGGCTACGATTGCAGCATACAAGTGATACCATGCGGGCAGCACGGCAAAACAGCCGTGCTGCCGCGCAGCGGTCCGTCCCGAAAGCCTTTCTCCGGGCGGCCTGAAAGCAGGGCGTTTTGTGCACGCGGGTTTTCAGGGCGTCTGCCCCAGGGCTTTATTCCACGGCGGCCCGAGGAAAGGTGTGGAGTGTTTTGAAGAAATTGAAAGTCGCCGTACTATTCGGCGGCGCGTCCAGCGAGCACGAGGTGTCGCGCATGAGCGCAACCAGCGTGCTGAACAATCTGGACGCGGAAAAATACGATGTGCTGCCCGTGGGCATCACGAAAGACGGGCGCTGGTATTTGTACCCCGGCCCTGTGGAGGACCTTTGCAGCGGCGCCTGGGAGCGCCACTCCGGCAATGTGCCCGCAGCCATCTGCCCGGGCAGCGGGCTGGCGGGGCTTGTGGCGTTTGAAAACGGCGTCTGCCGCAGCCTGCCCGTGGACGTGGTGTTTCCCGTGCTGCACGGCAAAAACGGCGAGGACGGCACGATACAGGGCCTGCTGGAGCTGGCCGGCCTGCCCTATGTGGGCTGCGGCGTGCTGGGCAGCGCGGTGTGCATGGATAAGATCATTGCCAACCGTGTGATGGATGCAGCGGGCATTCCCCGCTGTGAATGGGACTGCATGGAGCGCTGGCAGCGGCCGGAGCTGGCGGCCATTGCCCGGCGCGCGGCGGAAAAACTGGGCTGGCCCATTTTCGTCAAGCCCGCCAACGCGGGCTCCAGCGTGGGCATCTCCAAGGCGCGGGACATGGCGGAACTGGAGGCGGCCGTGGACCTCGCCCTGCAGCACGATTCCCGCGTGGTGTTCGAGCGGTTCGTACAGGGGCAGGAAGTAGAATGCGCGGTGCGCGGCAACGACGAAGTCTCCGGCACCCATCCCGGCGAAATTTTGGCCAGCGCCGAATTTTACACCTACGATGACAAATACATCTCCGGCACCAGCCGGGTGGCCATCCCGGCGCAGCTTGCGCCGGAAAAGCTGGACGAGGTGCGGGACCTGGCCGTGCGCGCCTACCGGGCGCTGTGCTGCAAGGGCTTGGCCCGCGTGGACTTTTTTGTGGAGCACGGCACACAGCGCGTGCTGCTCAACGAGGTCAACACCTTGCCGGGCTTTACCAGCATCAGCATGTATCCCAAGCTGATGCTGGCGGCGGGCGAGACGTATCCCGGCCTGCTGGACAGCCTGATCACGCTGGCGCTGGAAAGGGCGGGCGGCGCCCATGACTGAGCGAAACGCGCCGGGACGCGGCGCCCCCATCGGCGTGTTCGATTCCGGCCTGGGCGGGCTGACGGCCGTGCGCGAGCTGCGGCGCATCCTGCCCGGCGAGGACATCGTCTATTTCGGCGATACGGGCCGGGTGCCCTACGGCACCCGCGGCGTAGACGTTATTGTACGGTACGCAAAGCAGGACATCGCATTCCTGCTGGAACAAAACGTGAAATATGTGATGGCCGCCTGCGGCACCGTGAGCAGCACGCTGCCCGAGGCTTACACACGCACGCTGCCCGTGCCTTACACGGGCGTGGTGCAGAGCGCGGCGGCCGCCGCCGTACGCGCCACCAGAACAGGGCTCATCGGCGTCATCGGCACGCCCGCCACCGTTAAGAGCGGCAGCTACAACGCGGCCATCGCCGCGCTGATGCCCGGCGCGCGCATCGTGGCCACCGCATGCCCGCTGTTCGTGCCGCTGGTGGAAAACGGGTATTTCGGCGCAGACAACGCCGTAACGCGCCTTGTGGCACGGGATTACCTGAAGGACATAAGGGCCGCGGGCGTGGATACGCTAATCCTGGGCTGCACGCACTACCCGCTCATCGCGCCCATCATCGCGGATCTGATGGGCCCCGAAGTGGCGCTCATCGACCCCGGGCGGGAAACCGCGCTGGCCGCGCGGGACGCGCTGGCCTCCGCCGGGCTGCTGCGGGAGGGCCGCACAGGCACAGCACGCTATTATGTAAGCGACACCACCGAGAGCTTCGCCCAGCTTTCGGACTGGTTTTTGGGCGAATACGCGGGCGGGCCCGTGACGCGCATCAGCGTGGACGGTTATCCCGTGGAGCAAGGCGCCTCAACGTAAAAAGGAAAAGGATGACCCGGTATGAAGGAAGATTATCTCATCACCATCCACGGCACCATGGAGCAGGACGGCGAAAGCGACAGCGTGAAGCTGATGACGCGGGGCAGCTTTGTCAAGCGCAACGGCAGCTTCTTCATCAGCTACAAAGAAACCGAGGCCACAGGCTATGCAGGCTGTGTGACCACCGTAAAGGTGGAGGATTCACACAAGGTGAGCATGCTGCGCTTCGGCCCGGCGCCCAGCCAGCTTATCATAGAAAAGGGCCGGCGGCATGTGTGCCATTACGAGACGGGCCACGGTTCGCTGAGCCTGGGCGTGGCCGCGGACGAGATCCACAGCCGCCTTTCCGACGAGGGCGGCACCGTCCGCTTCAGCTATCTGCTGGACATGGACACCGCCGCCGTGAGCCGCAACATTGTAAAGATCACCGTCAAGCCCGCCAACTGACGGGGCGCGCCGGTATAACAGGAATTCAAAGGGACAGGAGTTTTGAAAAATGCAGGATTTTAAACATTTCGACCCGAAACAGGCCGCTATGGACGAGGCCCGCGGGCTGCTGGAGGCCGCTGCCCGCGCCGCTATGGCGGACGGCAGCCTGCCGGAAAAGGAGCTGCCCGCCTTTGTGGTGGAGGTGCCAAACGACGTGAAGAACGGAGACCTGGCTTCCAACTTCGCCATGGCGGGCGCGCGTGTATTCGGTATGCCCCCGCGCAAAATCGCCGAGGCCGTGGCCGCCGCGATGCCCGCTTTGGCGGAAACGCATTTCAGCCGCGTGGAGATCGCGGGCCCCGGCTTCATCAACCTGTTCCTTGCCCCGGGCTGGTTTGCCGACGTAGTTTTAGCCGCCAACACAGCCGGCGCGGACTACGGCCGCACAAGCTACGGCAAAGGCGAAAAGGTGAATGTGGAGTTCGTTTCGGCCAACCCTACGGGTCCGATGCATCTGGGCAACGCCCGCGGCGGCGCTTTGGGCGACTGCCTCGCCGCCGCCATGGACTGGGCGGGCTATGACGTCACACGGGAGTTTCTCATCAACGACGCGGGCAACCAGATCCTCAAGTTCGGCAAGAGCCTTGCCGTCCGCTACCTTCAGATCTTCAGGGGCGAGGAAGCCGTACCTTTCCCCGAGGACTGCTATCAGGGTGCGGATATCCGCGTGCTGGCACAGAAATTTGCAGACGTGCACGGGAACGCCTATATGGAAAAACCTTTTGAGGAACTGCAGAAGGATATCGCGGCTTTTGCGCTGCCGTTGAACGTGCAGGGGCTTAAGGACGACATGGCCAAATACCGCGTGCATTACGACGTCTGGTTCAGCGAGACCGCGCTGCACGAATCCGGCGCCATCCGGGAAATGCTGGACAAATTGGCCGAACGCGGTGCCACCTACGAAAAAGACGGCGCCATCTGGTACCGTTCCATGCAGTACGCCGAGAAATACGGCGGCAACAAGGTGACGCGCAAGGGCCTGGACGGCGAAGTGACGGACGAGGATAAGGACGAAGTCCTGGTGCGCGCCAACGGCGTGCCCACCTATTTTGCGGCGGATATCGCTTACCACTACAACAAATTCGCGGTGCGCGGCTTCTCCCGCGCCATCGACGTATGGGGCGCAGACCATCACGGCCACGTGGCCCGAATGAAAGGCGCCATGGATGCCATCGGCCTGGACGGCGAAAAGCTGGACATCGTGCTGATGCAGTTCGTGCGTTTGATGCAGGACGGCCAGCCGGTGCGCATGAGCAAGCGCACCGGAAAAGCCATCGGGCTGGCGGAGCTTCTGGACGAGGTCCCCATCGACTCCGCCCGCTTCCAGTTCAACCTGCGGGAGCCGGGCAGCGTAATGGACTTTGATATGGACCTGGCCGTGGCGCAGGACAGCGAAAATCCGGTGTATTATGTGCAGTACGCCCATGCCCGCATCTGCAGCATCCTGAAAAAGCTGGCCGAAGACGGCATCGTGTTCGAGGGCGCGGACAAGGCGGATTTGACGCTGCTGACAGAGCCCGCGGAAAAGGAACTGATCCGCCATATCGCAGACTTTCCCGGCGAAATCATTTCCGCGGCCAAAAGCTATGACCCGGCGCGCATCACGCGCTACGTCACCGAGCTGGCCAACCGCTACCACAAATTCTACAATTCCTGCCGCGTAAAGGACGCCGAGCACTGCGTTTGCCAGGCGCGCATTGCACTGTGCACCGCTACGAAAAACGTCATCTCCAACGCGCTTACCCTGCTGAAGATCACCGTGCCCGAAAGCATGTGACACAAAACGCCGGGCCGGTTTGAAAACCGCGCCCGGCGTTTTTCGTTTTCATGCAAAAAACACGGCCCGAGGGCCGGGAAGGAGGCGGCTATGGCTGCCGCTGTGCTGACGCTGCTTTCCCTCATCTATCTGGGCGGGCTGGCCGCGCTGCTCTGCGTGGCGTATTCCCGCCGCCATTTCAACCGCTATACGGCGGTAAAGGCCGCCGTAAGCTGCGGGTTCCTTGTCATAGCCGCCACGGCGTACCTGCTGGGCGGACACACGGCAGATGCGTATTTCCGGGGGCTTCTGCCCTGCTTTGTGCTGTGCCTGGCCGGAGACGTGCTGCTGGGGCTGGCCAATAACCACGCGGGCTTTTTCGGCCGCTGGTTCCTGCTGGGGGTGGGCGCTTTCACACTGGCCCACGCAGGGTTCTGCGTGCTGTTCACGCTGGCCATGCCGGGCGGACCGCGCTTCACACTGTGGGACGCCGCCGCTCCGCTGGCCGCGTTGGCCGTGACGGCTGCCTGCGCGCGGCACAAACGCTTCAAGCTGCGGCGCATGCACATGGAGCTGCCCGCTTTGGCGTACTCGCTCTGCGTAGGGCTGATGTGCGCCCGCGGCACGGCGTTCGGCTTTGCCTGCGGCGGACGGCGCGGCGCGCTGGCTGCCGTGGGGGCCGCGCTGTTCCTCATTTCGGACACGGTGCTGCTGTTCGTTTATTTTTATGTCAGGCCGCGCAAAGCGCTGCGCGCGGTAAATCTGGCTGCCTATTATCTGGGCATGCTGTGCCTGGCGCTCTCGGTATGAGTGCTGCGGAAAATCATCAAAGGAGCTTTTACAATGCCGAACCGACCTATCTGCGCGGAGGACGCGCTGCTCTCCGAAACACCGATGCCGCCCGAACAGATCCTGCGCTATCTTGACCGCATCGGCCTGCGGGACGCCGTCCCTCCTCCTCCCACGCTGGAAACGCTGCGCCGTCTGCAGTCCGCACATCTGCTGCAGGTGCCCTATGAAAACTTGGACCTCCTGCGCGGCGCGATCACCTCTCTGGAACACGGAACATTGTTTGAAAAAATCGTGGAAAAGCGCCGCGGCGGCCTCTGCTTCGAGCTGAACGGCCTGTTCTGCTGGCTGCTGTGTTCGCTGGGATACCAGGTCACCAGCTATGCGGGCCGTTTCATCTATCCTTCGGAGGCCGGCATCCAGATGCGCCGCCACCGTGTGCTCATCGTAACGCTGGAGGGAAAACGGTATCTCACCGAAACAGGAATGAACAGCGAAGGCCCCCGCGCGCCGCTTGTGCTGGCCGAGGGCGAAGCGCAATGGGACGGCGTGACGGAATACCGCTTTTCCCGCGACGCCTTTTGGGGCTGGGTCCTGTGGAAACGGGCGCCGGGCGGGGCCTGGCGCCGGCTGTATGGCTTTACCGAGGAACCGCAGCTCAACATCGACTTTATTATGCCCAGCCTTTTTTGCGACGTGCATCCGATGTCGCCTTTCAACAAAACGGTGCGGGCCTCTATTTTTTTACCGGATGCTCATTTGTCACTGCGCGACGGCAAGCTGACATGGTATCGTGAGGGCGCAGTGGCCCGTTCCCGCCCCGTTGCGCCAGGCGCAGAAACCATACAGGTGCTGTGGGACGTTTTTGGGCTGCGCGCGCCGGAGGACGCGGCGCTTTGACCCTTCCGGGCCAAAAAAGAAGCAGACGGCACAGAGCCGTCTGCTTCTTTTTCTTTTCTTCTGTTTACAGCTTCAGTCCGGCATAGCTCTCCCGCAGCGTCTCGCAGGAAGTACTGAACCGCGCCTGCTCCTCCTCGGAGAGGTTCAGCTCCAGCACACGCTGGATGCCGTTGCGGTTCACAATGCAGGGTACGCCCACAAATACGTCTTTCTGGCCGTATTCGCCCCGCAGCATGGCGGATACCGTCAGCACGCTGCTTTCGTTGCCGAACACCGCCCGGGTGATGCGTGTAAGCGCCATGCCGATGCCGTAGTAGGTGGCGCGCTTGGCTTCGATGATCTTGTAGGCGGCCGTGCGCACTTCTTCAGCGATCTTATCCAGTTCCTCGCTGCAATAGCGCCCGCCGGACTGGCGGCACAGCTCCAGCACAGGCTTTGTGGCCAGCATGGCCTGGCTCCAGGGAACAAATTCCGAATCGCCGTGCTCACCCATCACATAGGCGTGCATGTTGCGCGGGTCCACATGAAAATAATCTCCCAACAGATAGCGCAGACGCGCGGTGTCCAGCGCCGTGCCCGTGCCCAGCACGCGCCTTGGATTGAAGCCCGACAGCGCGCAGGTGATGCGTGTCATGATGTCCACCGGGTTTGTAGCTACAAGGAACAGCCCGTTGAAGCCGCTCTCCGCCACCGGGTCAATGATGCTTTTGAAGACGGCGGCATTGCGCTGCAAAAGGTCCAGCCGCGTTTCGCCGGGCTTTTGCGCCACACCTGCGCAGATGCACACAATGTCCGCATCGCCGCAATCGTCGTAGCTTCCCGCAAAGATCTTCATATTGCTGCCGGAAAAGGCCAGCCCGTGGTTCATATCCATGGCCTCCCCCTCTGCGCGCTTTTTGTCCACGTCGATGAGCACCAGTTCGTCGCATACGTTCTGGTTCAGCATAGCGTAGGCATAGCTCATGCCCACCATGCCGCAGCCTACCAGAGCAACCTTGCGTTTGTCTGTCTTCATTTCGCTCTCCCCTTTTCCATGTTCTGTATTAGTATGCGGCGGACCGCGCCCGCTTACTCCGCCAACGCCTGCAGCTGCACGGCCTTTTGCCGCAGCGGAGCCGCATCCGCCGCCAAAAACAGCTCCCTTGCATGCAGCGCCTCCACGCCGGCGGCAAAGCTGTGTGCCAGCGACGCGGCTTTTGCGGCATCCACCGGTCTCGCACGGCCCAGGAACATTCGTGCGTTGCCGCCGTATACCTGCTCCAGCGCCTCGGATGAAAGGCCCAATCCGCGCATGGGCGTGGGTGCGATGCGGAACAGATATCGGCCGTCCGGCAGCAGCGTATAGGGTTCATTCTCCGGCGTTTCCAGAAACGTGCGGATCACGTCCACCCGCGCGGCGCTCTCGTCGCTGTCCAGCGGCCGGGGCGGCTGTGCGATGGAGGCACGGGAGCCGATATCGCTGCCATAGAGGATGCGCGTGCCGAATTCTTCAAAAAATGCCCGTGCAGCGGGAATATCTCCGGCAAGGTTCGTGTACAGCTCGATACCGGGCGTCAGGTCTACCCGTACCTCCGGGTAGCGCCGCAGCAGCGCCGAAAGCCGCGGCAGCTGCGCCGAAAAGAAAAACAGGTGCGCCAGCTGGAGCCTCAGGCCCGGGTGGCATGCCAGCACCGCAAACACCTGACGGTACTGCTCCTCATTGTTGATGGTTTCCGGGCCGTAGAACCAGCCCTCGCTTTTCGCATAGGGATTGATGCGGGAGGCATCCCAAAACTCCTCCGGGTCGTTCACATGCCACAGAATGGGCACGCGCTGTTCCTCCGCCCAGCGCCAGAACGGCTCCCATGCCGGAGTATCGAAATCCGGAATGGGAAAATTGCGCCGGATATCGGGCTTGCCCTCCAGCAGCTTGATGCCGTCGCAGCCTGCGGCCAGCAGCGCCCCGGCCTGCGCGACCAAATCTTCGCCCAGCGCCGCCGCATCCCCCTCGTGGAGAAACCAGGCGCTGCGTTCCAACCCTCCCATCACATAGACAGTTCCCTCCGGATGCACCGCTTTGTAATAAAGCGCATCCGGCACGGTGGAGCATACGCCCATCTGCGGAATGCACGCCAGCGTACAGGCCCCGACGCCGTGGCGCTCCCGCACCGCGTCAAAGGCCGGACTATGGGTATCGGAATAGTGCATATGCGCATCGAACAGTTGCAATGGTATCCCTCCCGGTAAGTCAAATATATCCGCCGCGAAGCGGCCCCAACAAAACCGCACCTGCCGCGGTTTTGCATGGTTCAATGTTCTCAAGCCCATGCGCGAAAGCGCATCAGCGCATGAAGTGCGCGCGGCCGCGCAAGCGGCGGGCTTGAGGTTATTATACTATGACGCCGCGAAGCGGCCCCAACAAAACCGCGCCTGCTGCGGTTTTGCATGGTTTAATGTTCTCAAGTCCATGCGCGAAAGCGCATCAGCGCATGAAATGCGCGCAGCCGCGTAAGCGGCAGGCTTGAGGTTATTATACCACACTTCCCGCTCTGCTGCACCGCCGGCGCCAAAAGCACAGGCGCCGGCCCCGGCTGAAAAACCGCGCGCCGGTTCCAGAACGGTCTTGACTTCCCCAGAGTTTATGCTATATTAGTATTTAGCAATACTAGGTATAAAACCAGGACGGAGGGGAGCGGATGGAATCGCGCTTTGAACGACAGTTGAAAAAGGGCGCGCTGGAGATGCTGGTACTGGGGCTGGTGTGTGCGGGACCTACTTACGGCTACGAGCTGCTGGGCAGCATGGCCCGGTGCAGCAACGGGCTTTTTGCGCTGAAGGAAGGCACGTTGTACCCCATTTTGTACCGGCTGGAAGACGACGGGCTTATCGAAGCGCAATGGCGTACCAGCGGGGGCCGCACCGCACCGAAAAAATACTACACGGCCACGCCGGAGGGGCATGCGGCTTATGCCGTACAACGCAAAGCATGGCGCGCCTTCGCGGACTGCGTGGACGGATTTGACAAGGAGGAACCGTTATGACGGAACAGGAGAAAAAGATCAAGCGCTATGTCAGTGCCATCGAGCGGGAGCTGCGCCTGCCCCTGAAAGCAAAAGCGCGCATCAACGGCGACATCGGCACCGATATCCACGCCCGGCTGGAAAAAGGACAAAGCATCGATGAGATCATCGCGGAGATGGGCACGCCGCAGGAGGTTGCCGCGGGCTTTAACGAGGAAATGCAGGATCAGCTTCTTCCCAAAGGCAGCCCTTGGCGCTGGGCGTTCCTCATTGCGGCGATACTGGCGGGCGGAGCAGCACTGCTTTCCATGCTTCCCTTTCTGCTTTTTTATTTTCAAAGCTCCGGCATGGGCGTCATCGGCGGTGCAGACGGGCCGATGGCCATTTTTATAACAGGCGCTGCAAATCTTCTCGCCCCGGTGCTCACACCGCTGTGGCTCGCCGTTCCCTTCATTCTGGGATGCTGCGCCGCCTGCGTGCTGCTGCGCTGGGGGCAAAACGGGCCGCGTGCAAAGCATACGCTTGCTTTGATGCTTTCCGCCGCCGCTTTGCTGTGCTGGCTCCTGTTGGGCATATTGTCCTTGTGGCAGGCTTCCTCCGCGGTGGACGCCACGGCGGGCATCGCTGTATTGTCCTGGAAAACGCTGCTGTTCCAGCTGCTCAACCTGATGCTGCTTCCGAGTTTCTGGCTTCCCGTGGTAACACTATGCATTGCAGCGCGCCGCCGGAAAACCGCGTCCCTGAGACAATGACGTCAAACGAAGATACGGAAAACCCGTCCCCGGCCGGGGACGGGTTTTCATATTTTTCGTTTCTGCGCCGTCCGCAAGCCTATTTGCGTCTGTCCTGAAAGGAATCGCTCCCCACAATGAGGCAGCAATAAACAACGAACGTAACGGCCAGTGCGCCAATCAGCAAAAACCATCCCATCCGCGGGCCTCCCTTTTGTATTTTTACTTCATTGTTATCACTTTATTATAGCACCTGTGTATGACAAAAAACTGTATATCCCGCCGTTCCTGCGGAACGGGGCCCGCGGGCACGGCTGCACGCTGAAGTGTCTTTCCAGTGCAAAACATCGTTAAAAAGCAAAAACGGCATCCCAACCGGGATACCGTTCCTGTGGTGCGCTGCAAGGGATTTTGCAGCCGCTTGCGCGTCTGCCGGCCTTGCGGCGTAGCCGCTGCGGCCCCTCGCCCTAAAAACGTGCCACCGGCACGTTTTCTTCACGGGCTCGTCCCTTTCGGCTTCGAATCCCTTGCAGCACATAAGAACGACTTTTTCCCAAAAAACAAAAACGGCATCCCAACCGGGATACCGTTCCTGTGGTGCGCTGCAAGGGATTCGAACCCCTGACCTTTTGGTTCGTAGCCAAACACTCTATCCAACTGAGCTAGCAGCGCATACCACTCCGCTTTTGGAGTGCATCATATATGTTATCATAGTCGAACACGGTTGTCAACCGTTTTTTTCGTCCAGAATCATATTTTTTGCCTTTTCCAGCAATTCCTTGTCGGCGGCATAAGTCAGCCGGCGCTGTGCTTCCTCCAGCGGCAGCAGGCAAACTGCCCGCACCTCCTCCGGCTGGGCCCGCAGCGTGCCGCCGGTGATCTCGGCCACAAAGAACACAACATCCTTTGTCACGCCCTTTGCGGGCGAATAGGTCGTCACCTCGCGGTAACCCGGACGCACGCGCACCTGCGCGCCCGTTTCTTCGCGCACCTCGCGCATGGCGGTCTCTTCCTCGCTCTCACCGGCTTCCACATGGCCTTTCGGAAAAGCCCAGTGGCCGCCATAGCGGTGGCAGATGACAAGCACGCGGGGCGCGCCTTCTTCGCGGGTATAGCAGATCGCCCCGCAGGATTTTTCATGTTTCATGTTCTTTTTCCCCAGTTCAAAATAAATTTACGTTTCGTGCGCCGCCAGGAATTGTGTTTTGGCGCGGGCTTTGGTATACTTGTAAAAGGATTTTACTGCGCGCAGCCCTGCGCTGCGCGGTATTTTTGTTTTATTGGAGGTTTTTCACTTTGACTCTCATGGATCTGTTGCTTCTGCTCCTTGTTATCGCCGCTGCAGTGGCCGTTTATTTCTTTTTTGTCAAAAGCCGGGACGAAGGCACAGAAACGCCCCGGAAAGCCAAAAACCTGGACGGCGCGAAAAAAAGCGCAAAAGCCCTGAACGCGGCCCGCCGTTTCGCGGCGCTGCACCAGTATCAGGTCATCGCTCCCGCGCAGATTGCCAAGGACGGCAAATTTGCCGACCTCGATTTCATCATCGTCGGCTGGTTCGGCCTTTTGTGCGTAAAATGTGTGGGGCTGGGCGGCCAGATTTACGGCAACCCCGGCGACCCGATGTGGCTGCAGGTGGACGCGGAAAAGCGCATTTCGTTTGAAAACCCCATGCGCGCCGCAGAGGCCGATACCCGCCTGGTGCGTGACACGCTGTTTACTGCGAACCTGCGCGGCATCCAGGTGGAGACCGTGTGCGTTTTCACCAATAAAAAAGCGACCCTTGCGCTGCCGCGCGGCACGGGCCACTACACGCTGAAGGACTTCAAGGCGCTGTTGGGCAAGAGCAAGTACGAGCAGGACAAGGGCGTCGATATTCCTCAGACCGTGGACGCCGTCAAGAAGTGGGTCGTAGAGGGCTGAGGCCCGCCGCCTTGTCCTATTATAGCAAACCGTGGCGGATTTGAAAAGCCGGGCAAAACTATTTACAGTTTGTTCACAGCGGTTTAACAAACCTTACGCAATTCTTTTCTATAATACAATCACAGGGACACGGAAGCCGCAATCCGGGTTCCTGCACATGATTCCTCCTCACACCAAGAGAGATACCCCTAAAAGCCCCCGTGCTCACCACACGGGGGCTTTCCCTTTGCAAAAAGCTGCGCGGTGCGGGACGCTTCCGTTCCCGCGCGCCGCGCAGTTTTTTCTTTCAGGTTTCAGCGCCGCAGCCCGCCTGCGCCACCTCGGCCGCGATATAGCCCGGCACCTGCTCAGGCGTGATGCCCAGCGCGGCGGCCAGCTCACCATGAAGCAGTTCCTCGGCACGCTTCATATACTCGGCCTCGGTACGCGCGGGCTTTTTGCCCTGCGCCGTACGCTCCCTGTTTTTGCCGTAGATCGTCTTGATGAGCTGCACCAAATCGTCGCAGTCGTGCGTGCGCATGAGCGAACGGTAGTGCTCGGCCAGCATCTGCTGATCCTTCCCGCCGCATGGGTTCTCCTCGATCTCCGGGATCCGGCCGATGAGCGCCTCTGCCTGGGCATGCGTCAGAATGGGCCGCATAAACACCTTGGCGTCCACGGGAATATATACCGTGCCTGTTTCGTACACAGGGTCCAGCTTATAATACAGCTTTTTTTCGCCGGCGCCCGGCAGCCCCGCCGGAGCCTCCACGGCCTCCACACGGCATACGCCCATATTCCCGTACACGATCAGATCGCCTTTTTGAAACATCATATTCCCTCCTGTAAAACCACTCCACCCGTTTCGTCCCGAACAGGCGGACGCGCCGCGCCGTGCTCCCTCCCCCGCGCTTCGCTCCGCCGAAAATCAAAACAGCGTGCGGTTTTGACAGCCGGACTTACGTTCCTCAAAACCACACGCTGCAATTTTTCAGTATCCCGTTTTGCCGCCGCTGCGGCATTTCCTGTTTATAGTATACCACATTTTGCCCCCAATTGTAAGCGGAAGTTTTTTCTCTCCGCCGCGCGCCCTCCGAAACCGGGCAGACAGCCTGTCCAAAATTTTACCCGGGCCGGACTTTTCCCCACGCCCTATGCATATAAATTGCATGAGGTGATGTCAAAATGTACAAGCGGCGCAGAAGGCGGCATATTGTAATGCCCGTGCTGGCGGGCCTGCTGACGCTGGCCACGCTGGGCAGCACGGCCTTCGCCGCGCCGTCCTTTTCCCTCCCGCAGGCTGCCGCGTATTTCAGCAGCATTCTGTGCGCGCCGAATGCAGCGCTGGCCGCAACCCGGCGAGTGCTGGACGACGCCATGGACGAGGACGCAGTGCCCGCGGCGCAGCCCATCGATGAGGACGATCCCGAGGCGGGCTTCTGGACGGTGGGCCCGACCGAGGAGGAAATGCTGCCTCAGAGCGAAGCGCAAAGCGCATCTTCCGGCGCTTCCTCCGTGCCGGACGGCCCCATTCCCGATGGCATGGCCCCGCTGCTGGAATCGCATTACGAGCAGGGCGCGGGTGCGGGCTATGTTTCCAGCGGCGCGGCCACCGTGCGCAACAGCACCGACCTGCCTGACAGCGAGGTAGCCGCGGAAATGATGCAGACGCTTCCGTTCCAGGTGGAGCTGAACAGCGCGGAGCCTCAGGTGCTCATTATGCACACGCACACCACAGAGACCTACGAACTGGAGGAAAAAAACTGGTGCGACCCGGCGTTTTCCGCCCGCAGCACGGACCTTTCCGTCAATATGGCCGCAGTAGGAGCCGAAATGGCCGCCCAGCTCAACGCGGCGGGCGTAAACACCCTGCACGACACCACCCTGCACGATTACCCAAGCTACAACGGCAGCTATGCCAAAAGCAACGCCACTGTGCGCAGCTATCTGGAGCGGTATCCCAGCATCAAGGTGGTGCTGGACGTCCACCGCGACGCCATCCAGCGGGACGATGGCACCCGGGTCAAGCCCGTGGCGGACATCGGCGGCATGAAGGCCGCCCAGGTCATGATCATCTGCGGCGCAGACGTGGACGGCAATCTGCCCAATTTTAAACAGAACCTCCGCTTTGCCAGCCGCTGGCAGGATAAGATGGAAAGCATGTTCCCCGGCCTCACACGGCCTGTGCTGTTCGACTACCGCTATTACAATCAGGATCTTACGACCGGCAGCCTGCTCATTGAGATGGGCGGCCATGCCAATACTTTGGAAGAGGCCAAATACTCCGGCCGCCTGGTTGGGCAGGCCCTGGCTGCTTTGTTTGCAGAGGGCTGAACGCGCCCGCATACAAACTCTTCGGCCACGCAAAAAGCCCCGCGCATACGCACGGGGCTTTTATTGGTACGGTCTTATTCCGCCACTTCTTCAAAGGCCTCTTCACCGGCACCGCAAACGGGGCACGGCACGGGAGGAACGTCACCCTCAAATGTCTGGCCGCAAATCGTGCATCTCCATTTTTTCATAATACTAACCTCCTTTTATTCATTTCGTTTTGCTCTATTGATATTATATACCAATTGATAATATAATGCAATAGTTTTTAAAAAAGAATCATTCACCGCGCACGGCTTTGGCAAAATCCCGGCCGAACTGTACGGCTGCGTCCAGGTCCTCCTGCGTGGGGCAGAACCGAACACGCATGCCCTCCAGCGGCAGGCTCAGCCGAAGCTGCTGCATGCGCGCAGTCAGATTGGGAACCGCCTCGCCGCTCCAGCCGTAGCTGCCGAACGCACCCGCCGGCTTGCCCTTGTGGATGATGGGGTTCAGGCCAAGAAACATTTCGTACACTGGAGGCAGCGCGTCGCCGACCAGCGTGGGGCTGCCCAGCAAAAAGCCGTCCGCCGCGGCTACCGCGGCCTTTGCAGCGGCGGTGTCGTCGGAGACGAGGTCGTACATTTCCACACGCACGCCGCCTTCCTTCAAGCCGTCGCGGATGTGCTCGGCCAGGCGGCGCGTATAGCCGTAAGCGGAAACGTAGGCAACTGCCACCACTTTTTCCGGCCTCTGTTCAGGCCGGCACCAGGTGCGGTACATGTCAAAATACTTCTGCACGCCGCTGCGCAGCACGGGGCCGTGGCCGTTGCCCACAAACTCCACGGGCAGGCTGCCGATCTTATCCAGTGCGCTGCGCATGAACGGGTCTTTGAACGGCCCGATGATGTGGTCGAAATAATATTTGTACGCGGGAGTGAAATCGCCGTCGATGAGGTCGTTGAACACGCGCGGGTCGGCATAATGGCAGCCAAAGCTGTCGCAGGTGAACAGGGCTTTCAGCTCCGGGATGTACGTATACATGCTGTCGGGCCAATGAAGCATGGGCACACTGAGGAATTTCATCGTCAGACCGCCCAGGTCAATCTCGTCCTTCTCCGTGACGGCGCGGGACGGAAACGGGCCGTTGACGATTTCTTTCAAAAACGTCAGCGCCGTTCCGCTGCCCAGCACCGTGGCGCCGGGCGCAAGCTCCAGCAGCCGCTTCATGCTGCCCGTGTGGTCCGGCTCGGTATGGTTGACGACGATATAATCCAGAGAAGCCGGGTCGCACACCTCGCGGATATTGGCAAGGAACTCCTCAAAGAACGGCTCCTTGCTCGTCTCGAACAGCACCGTTTTTTCAGTGCCCTTCACGATATAGGAATTGTAGGAAGTACCGTGGTCTGAATGCATGATGATATCGAACACGCGCAGGCCGGGATCCTGCACGCCCACGTACCAGATGTTTTCTTTCGCCTGTAAAGCGCCCATAAAATCCAATCTCCTTTTATCGGTTTTGCATCATACATTTTATCTTATTTTGTTGAAAGCCGCAAGGACCGGGACAGGCGCGCACTTCTAGTATATGCAAAAAATCTCCGGCAAACCGCGATACCGGAGACCTTTTCTCTGTTCCATACCGCCGGCATCCGTTTCACGCATGCGCCCGGCGGTAGACCAGAAAATCAAAATGCAGTTCTGTGGTAAGCGTACCCAGCGAGGCCAGCCTTTCAGCGCCGGAGCGGGGCGTTTTCCAATAATAAGGCGTCATCGCAAACAGGTCCAGGATCGTGCTGCCCGTCACGGTGAGCATGCCGTGTACGGGTATCCTCTGCTCCAGCGCAAAGCCGGGATAAGCGACATCCTGCACCGTATTTTCGTAAGGGCGCTCGTAGAGCACCTCCTTAAGGCCGTACAGGTGGCGCGGGCCGGGCACCGCAAACACGAATGCTCCGCCGGGCTTCACCACACGGGCAAATTCCTGTGCGGCGGCCGGGCTGAAAATATCGACCAGGCAATCCGCCGCCGCATCGGCCACCGGGATGGCGAAGCTGCTGGCCACGGCCCACTGTACGGCATGTGCCTTGTCCCGCCTGGCCGCCGCCTTTACCGCGAATTTGGAAATATCGAACGCGGCCGCCGACGGCGTTTTGCCGGAGGCGCGCAGCGCCTGTACAAGACGGGCAGTGTAATACCCTTCCCCACAGCCCGCGTCCACCAATGAGGGAGCCGGCAGCTCCGCGAGCAGGCTGCAGACAAGCACATTCAGCCCGTCGGAAAAGCAGGCATACCCGCCCGTATCCAGAAACCGGCGGCGGGCCGACACCATCTCCCTGCTGTCGCCGGGGATTTTGGCGTGCATCTGGGCGGCCGGCAGAAGATGGGCGTAGCCCTCAGCCGCCAGGTCAAAACTGTGGCGTTTGGGACAGGCCAGGACGCGGGCGCCGCGTGTCAGCGGCGCACCGCACACCGGGCAGCGGAAAAGCTCCATGGTATCGCTCCCTTTCGCATGTTTTCCGGGCGGCGCCGCGGCGCGGCAGGCGCAAAAAAGGCACGGCGCGAGCGTGTGCCCGGCGCGCCGCGCCCTGCCGTATATCCGCGGTGCTTATTCTTCGTGCGCCTTCATATACTCTTCAAAGCTGGCATATTTTTGTGCAGGGGCCCTACGTGCGATAAGCTGGATGCTGTCGTCCACCTCGGAAAAGCGCGGCTCCTCTTTTGCAGGCTTTGCGCTCTTTTCAGCGCGGGGCGCGCGCTCGGCTTTTTCGCCGCGTCCGTTCTTGCCGCGCGGCGCGCCGTTTGCCGGTTTCTCCTTTTGGGGCTGCTGGGGCTGTGCCTGCGGAGCGCTCTCTTTTTTCTGCGGCGCCTGGCTGGCCGCGGCCGGGCCCTGCCCGCCGCTCTTGTGGCGGCGGCCGCCGCGCCGGCGGCGGCGCTTTGCACTTTCGGCCGGGGCCGCGCCGTCCTGCGGCGGGCGCTGTGGCGTATTCGTTTGTTCCATTTGAAATTCCTCACTTTTTTCCGGCCGGGCGGCGGCCCGGACCGGCTTTTTCCGCGCAGGGGCCTGCTGCTGCGCCTGTACGGCCGGCCGCACGGCAGGCGCGCGCTCGGCACGCGGCGCGCGCTGGCCGCGCCCCTGCGTCTGTTTCTCTTCTTTTTCAAACACCTGCATCGGCCACGCGTGTTCCACGGACGGGATGCGGATGTGCGTCAGCTTTTCAATATCCGCCAGATATTCCTTTTCCTCAAAGTCGCAGAAGCTTACGGCCACGCCCGCGTGCCCCGCGCGCCCCGTGCGCCCGATCCTGTGCACATATGTCTCGGGGATATTGGGCAGATCGTAATTGAACACATGGGAAAGGCCGCTGACGTCAATGCCGCGGGCGGCAATGTCCGTGGCCACCAGCACGCGGATACGGCCGTCCTTGAAGCGGCCCAGCGCGTCCTGCCGGGCGTTCTGGCTTTTGTTGCCGTGGATGGCCATAGCCCCGATGCCCGCGCGGGCAAGCTCCCGCACAACGCGGTCCGCCCCATGCTTGGTGCGGGTGAACACCAGCGCGCTGGTCACCTCCGGGTCTTGCAGCAGCTTTGCCAGCAGGTGGCGCTTGTTGCCCTTGTCCACAAAATAAATGCTTTGCTCAATGCGCTCCACCGTCGTGGCGGGCGGCGCGACCATCACCTTTTCCGGGCTGTGGAGCAGGCCGTCGGCCAACTCCTCGATCTCCCGCGGCATGGTGGCCGAGAACAGCAGCGTCTGCTTTTGCCCCGGCAGACAGGCGAGCACTCGCTTCACATCATGTACAAAGCCCATGTCCAGCATGCGGTCGGCTTCGTCCAATACGAATATCTCAACATTTTTCAGGTCGATATAGCCCTGTCCGATGAGATCGTTCAGGCGGCCGGGCGTGGCTGTCAGGATATCTACGCCCTTTTTCAGCCGGGCCACCTGGGGGTTCTGGTTCACGCCGCCGAAAATAACGCAGTGTGCAAGGCGCATATGGCGGCCGTAGGCCGCAAAGCTTTCGTCGATCTGCAGCGCAAGCTCACGGGTCGGCGTGAGAATGAGCGCTCGGATGGGGCGCCCGCCCGAAGGTGCTGGCGCAGCCGCCAGACGCTGCAGAATGGGCATGGCGAACGCGGCGGTCTTGCCGGTTCCGGTCTGAGCGCAGCCCAGCAGGTCCCGCCCGGCCAGCACGGGCGGAATGGCTTTTTGCTGAATGGGAGACGGTTCTTCGTAGCCCGCCTCGGCGGCGGCTTTCAAAATCGGGGGGATCAGGTTCAAATCGCTGAATTTCATGCAGTGGGTTCCAATCTTTCCTTATCGCGGGACGCGCACACCTTCTGTCCCGGGCAATAAAAACATATTTTTTCGCGGGCGCGGCCCGCACCGGGCAAAAAATTTTTCCGGCAAGCTCCGCGCGGCTTGTACCGACGCGGACAGTGTGCTAAAATGGGGGCGGTCAGGGACAAAACATTGCGGAAACGGCTAAAAAACCCCATATTATTATATATTATATCACGTCTCCGCCAGCCGCGGCTAGAACAAAACCGCATCTGCTGCGGTTTTTCATGGTTCAATGTCCCCAAAGCCCTGTGCGTCAGCACAGGGGCGTGTGCAGCGCACACGCCCAGCCGCGCAAGCGGCGGCTTTGAGGCTATTATACCATGATGCCGCGAAGCGGCCACAACAAAACCGCACCTGCTGCGGTTTTGCATGGTTCAATGTCCTCAAAGCCCTGTGCGTCAGCACAGGGGCGTGTGCAGCGCACACGCGCGGCCGCACATGCGGCGGCTTTGAGGCTATTATACCATGATGCCGCGAAGCGGCCACAACAAAACCGCACCTGCTGCGGTTTTGCATGGTTCAATGTCCTCAAAGCCCTGTGCGTCAACACAGGGGCGTGTGCAGCGCACACGCCCAGCCGCGCATGCGGCGGCTTTGAGGTTATTATACCATATTTCTAAGCTCGCGCTTCGCGTACCGCTCGTATTCACTAAGAAACATGGTATCTATGCCGCCAGGTTCATGCTTCGCCTGCGGCTCGCATTCACCAACCGGACATATTATACCACAGAACGGGAGAAACCCCAAGATGGAAGCTGCTAAAAAAATCTTTACCCGCGCGCATATCATCTGGTTCCTGCTGCTCAACTTCGGCCTTGTGCTGCTGGCGGCAGGCATCCATTTTTTCAAATCACCCAATAATTTTGCAATGGGCGGTACGTCCGGCATCTCCATCATCGCGGCCACGCTGCTGCCGCATATGGACGTGGGCACGTTCATGTTTATCATCAACGGCGTGCTCATCGTGCTGGGGCTGGTGTTTCTGGGGCGCGCGGTCATCGGGGCCACGCTTTACTCTTCGGTGGCGCTCTCGTTCTATGTCTGGGTGCTGGAGCGCGCCGTGCCCATGGCCCGCCCGTTTACGGACGACACGTTCCTGGAGCTGTGCTACGCCGTTATCCTGCCTGCGGCGGGCAGCGCTATTATTTTTAACATCGGCGCCTCCAGCGGCGGCACCGACATCATTGCCATGATCCTTTCCAAATACACGAGTCTGGAGATCGGCAAGGCGCTGCTCGTTTCGGATTTCTGCATCGCGCTGTTTGCCGGCGGGCTGTACGGCGTGCGCACAGGCCTGTACTGCGTGCTGGGCTTGCTGGCCAAGGCCTTTGTGGTGGACGGCGTCATCGAAGGCATCAACGTGCGCAAAAAGGTCACCATCGTGTCCCGCCAGCCGGACAAGATCAATGAGTTCATCATGGGCACGCTGCACCGCGGCGCTACCGTATATACGGCCCACGGCGCCTTTTCGGGCCGGGACGAGCAGGTCATCACCACGGTGCTGAACCGGCGCGAGGCTGTCTCCCTGCGCAATTACATCCGCCGGACGGATCCCGGCGCTTTCATCACCATCGTCAATTCCAGCGAGACCATCGGCAAGGGCTTCCGCGCCATCTGAACGGCGCGTCGGCCTGCTTGTCCTTTCACACAAAAAACCGCTCCGGCGCTTTGTTGCATACCGGGGCGGTTTTTTGTAAATTTCCCATCTGATTATACAGAAAGTTCAGCTTTCTCCCCCAGCAGCGCGCGGTTTTCCTCCAGCAGCGGGCGGATGGACTCCGCCAGGAATTCCTCCACCTGGGCGGCGCTGCGGCCCGTGAAGTCCTCCGGCTTGAGGATGGCCTCGATCTCCTCGTAATCCAGCCCGAAAGAGGGGTCGGCGCAGATGCGCTCGATGAGGTCGTTTTTGCCGCCCTCCTCTTTCACGACCTTTGCCGCCTGCTGCGCATAGACACGGATCTTCTCGTGCAGCTCCTGGCGGTCTCCGCCTTTCTTGACGGCGCTCATCATGATGTTTTCGCTGGCCATGAAGGGCAGCTCCGCCATAATGCGGCTTCGGATGACCTTTGGGTATACCACCAGGCCGTCGCACACGTTGAGCATGATGTTCAGAATGGCGTCCACGGCCAAAAAGCCCTCGGCCACGGCCACGCGCTTGTTTGCGGAATCGTCCAGCGTGCGTTCAAACCACTGTGTGCCCGCGGTGAACGCGGGGTTCAGCACGTCGATCATCACGTAGCGGGCCAGCGCGCAGATGCGCTCGCACCGCATGGGATTGCGTTTGTAGGGCATGGCGGACGAACCGATCTGGTTTTTCTCAAACGGTTCCTCCATCTCCTTGAAATTAGCCAGCAGGCGCATGTCGTTGCCGAACTTCATGGCGCTCTGCGCCACGCCGGACAGCGCGGACAGCACATTGTAATCCACTTTGCGGGAATACGTCTGGCCCGAAACGGGAACCACTTTTTCAAAACCCAGCGCGGCGGCGATGTCGGCCTCCACAGCCTTGATTTTTGCGTCGTCGCCCTCAAACAGCTCCACAAAGCTGGCCTGTGTGCCCGTGGTGCCCTTGCTGCCCAGCAGCGCAAGCCCCTTGATGCGCGTCTCGATTTCGGCGTAATCCATATACAGCTCGCCCAGCCACAGCGCGGCGCGCTTGCCCACGGTGGTGAGCTGCGCGGGCTGCAGATGTGTGTAGGCCAGCGCGGGCATGGCCTTGTATTCGTCCGCGAATTTTGCCAGCAGGGCCATCACGTTCAGCAGCTTGCGGCGCACTACCTCCAGCCCCTCGCGCATGACAAGGATATCGGTGTTGTCGCCCACATAGCAGCTGGTGGCCCCCAGATGGATGATGCCCTTTGCCTCCGGGCACTGCACGCCGTAGGCATAGACGTGGCTCATCACGTCGTGGCGGCACTCCTTTTCCCGGGCGGCGGCCACATCGTAATTGATGTCGTCCTTGTGCGCCTCCAGCTCGGCGATCTGCGCGTCGGTGATGGGCAGGCCCTGTTTCTGCTCGGCCTTTGCCAGCGCGATCCACAGCCTGCGCCACGTTTTGAATTTGTTGTCCTCTGAAAAGATATACTGCATCTCCTTCGACGCGTAACGCGTCTGGAACGGAGAAATATAGGTATCGTGTGCCATTGTGTTCTCCTTACAGTTTGAAATAATCTACGCCGCCCTCGAACAGCTTCTGGTATTTGTTGCCGTCCACGTTTTTATACAGGTTGTCGCCGCTGCGCTCGGAGTGGCCCATCTTGCCCAATACACGGCCGTCCGGGCTGGTGATGCCTTCCACGGCATAGTAGCTGCCGTTGGGGTTATGGCGCACGTCCATGGTGGGCTTGCCGGACAGGTCTACATACTGGGTGGCGATCTGCCCGTTTTTCACAAGGCGGTCCAGCGTTTCGGCTCCGGCCACGAAGCGGCCTTCGCCATGGCTGACGGCCACTGTGTGCACATCGCCGGGCTTTGCATACTGCAGCCAGGGCGAAAGGTTCGACGCCACACGGGTGCGCACCAGCATACTCTGGTGGCGGCCGATGGTGTTGAATGTCAGCGTGGGGCAGGCAGCGTCCGTCTCCACGATATCGCCGAAGGGCACAAGGCCCAGCTTGATGAGCGCCTGGAAGCCGTTGCAGATGCCCAGCATCAGGCCGTCGCGCTTTTGCAGCAGCCCGCGCACGGCCTCGGTGATGGCCGGGTTGCGGAAAAACGCCGTGATGAACTTGGCGCTGCCCTCCGGCTCGTCGCCGCCGGAGAAGCCGCCCGGCAGGAAGATCATCTGGCTGCGCCCGATGATTTCCTTCACAGCAGCCACGCTCTCGGCCACATGGGCCGGGGTGAGGTTGTTGATGACGAATACCTCGGGCTCGGCCCCGGCGCGCTCCATGGCGCGGGCGGAATCGTACTCGCAGTTTGTGCCCGGGAACACCGGGATCAGTACGCGGGGCTTTGCCGCGCCCACCTTGGGCGCCACGCGGTTCAGCGCCTCGTACTTCAGCGCGGGCGCCTCCTGCGCCGGCCCGGCTGCCTCTGCCGTACGGTAGGGCAGCACCGGCTCCAGCTTTGCTTCATAGGCTTCCTGCACTTTGGCCAGGTCGGCTGTCTCGCCGTTCAGTTCCCACACATAGCGCGCTGTTGTCTCGCCGATGGGCGTGCCCACGTCGATGTCCTCCGCCAACTCCAGCACGAAGCTGCCGTAGGCATAGCCGTACAGCCTTGCGGCGTCGAAGCCCGGAGCAAAGCGCACGCCCAGGCGGTTGCCCAGGCCCATTTTGAACAGCGCCTCGGCCAGACCTCCCATGGACGGCGTGTAGGCGGAAAGCACCTTTTTCTCTTTGATGAGCGCCTCCACCTGCGCCCACAGCAGCTTCAGGCTCCCGGCATTGGGCAGCAGGCCGTCGCGCATGGCCGGGCTCAGCAGCACCAGCTTCGAGCCGGGCAGCTTAAACTCCGGGCTGACGACATTGTCCGTATTGCCCGCGGCAACAGCAAAGCTGACCAGCGTGGGCGGCACGTCGATGTTTTCAAACGAGCCGGACATGGAGTCCTTGCCGCCGATGGCAGCGACGCCCAGTTCCACCTGCGCGTCCAGCGCGCCCAGCAGGCTGGCCATGGGCCGGCCCCAGCGGGCGGGGTCCGCGCCCAGGCGCTCGAAGTATTCCTGGAACGTGAGATAGGCGTTTTTGGCGGAAAAACCGGTGGCCACCAGCTTGGAAACGCTCTCGGCCACGGCCAGGTAAGCGCTGTGGTACTCGCTCTGTTCGGCGATGAAGGGGTTGTAACCCCAGGCCATGCCGGAACAGGTCTTTGTCTCGCCGTGGGGCACGGGCAGCTTTGCCGCCATTGCCTGCACGGGCGTGAGCTGTGTCCGGCCGCCGAAAGGCATCAGCACCGTGCCCGCGCCGATGGTAGAATCGAACCGTTCGGACAGTCCTTTTTTGCTGCAGGTGTTCAGATCACTCATCAGCGCGGTCAGTTTTTCCTCAAGCGTGCCCTCCGGCGCTTTGCAGGGCGCCACGCTGCGTGCCGGCACGCGCACGTCCATATGCTTCTCCGCGCCGTTGGAGTTCAGGAATTCGCGCTTGATGTCGCAGATGATATTGCCGTTCCAGCGCATGACAAGGCGCGGCTCCGCCGTCACCTCGGCCACGACGGTAGCCTCCAGGTTTTCCCTGTTGGCCGCGGCAATGAATCTCTCCGCGTCCTCTTTCGCCACCACAACGGCCATGCGCTCCTGGCTCTCGGAGATGGCAAGCTCGGTGCCGTCCAGCCCGTCATATTTTTTCGGCACGGCGTTCAAGTCAATGGAAAGGCCGTCGGCCAGCTCGCCGATGGCGACGGAAACACCGCCCGCGCCGAAGTCGTTGCAGCGCTTGATCATCCGCGTTGCTTCCTTTGTGCGGAACAGGCGCTGCAGCTTGCGCTCCACGGGCGCATTGCCCTTCTGCACCTCTGCGCCGCAGGTCTCCAGGCTCTCCAGCTTGTGGGCTTTGGAAGACCCTGTCGCGCCGCCGCAGCCGTCGCGGCCCGTGCGGCCGCCCAGCAGGATCACCACGTCTCCCGGGACGGGCTGCTCACGGCGCACATTTGCCTCGGGCACCGCGCCCACCACCGCGCCGATCTCCATGCGCTTGGCGATATAGCCCGGGTGGTACAGCTCGTCCACCATACCGGTGGCAAGGCCGATCTGGTTGCCGTAGCTGGAATAGCCCGCCGCGGCTGTCGTCACCAGCTTGCGCTGCGGCAGCTTGCCGGGCATGGTATCCCGGACGGGCACCAGAGGGTCGCCCGCTCCGGTGACGCGCATGGCCTGGTACACATAGCCGCGGTTGGCCAGCGGGTCCCGGATGGCGCCGCCGATGCAGGTGGCCGCGCCGCCGAACGGCTCGATCTCGGTGGGATGGTTGTGCGTCTCGTTTTTGAACAGCAGCAGCCAGGGCTCGTCCGTGCCGTTGTTGTCCACGGTGATGCGCACGCTGCAGGCGTTGATCTCGTCGGATTCGTCCATGTTCTTCAGCGCGCCGGTCTTTTTCAGGTACTTGCCGCCGATGGTGCCCAGGTCCATCAGGCATACGGGCTTGTTTTTGCCCGCGTGCACCTCCCTGCGCAGCGCAAGATAACGCTCCCATGCGGCCTTCACCGTCTCGTCCTCGATCTGCACGTCGTCCAGAATGGTGCCGAAGGTGGTGTGGCGGCAATGGTCGCTCCAATAGGTGTCGATCATACGAATCTCGGTGATCGTGGGGTCCCGGCGCTCGTTTTTGAAATAGCTCTGGCAGAAAGCGATATCGCCCTCGTCCATGGCCAGGCCGTAGCGCTTCACAAAATCCGCAAGGCCCGCTTCATCCAGCGCGGTAAAACCCTCCAGTGTTTCCACAGTGGTTGGGATGGCGTAATCGGTCTTCAGCGTGGCCTTCTCCGCAAGGGACGCCTCCCGGGCCTCCACAGGGTTGATGACGTACTTTTTAATTTCAGCCAGTTCCTCCGCGCTGGGCGTGCCGTACAGCAGGAACACGCGGGCAGACTGCACGTCCGGCCGCTCGCCCTGGCTGATGAGCTGGATGCACTCGGCGGCGCTGGCCGCGCGCTGATCGAACTGGCCGGGCAGGAACTCGGTGGCGAACACCGCGTCCGCACCTTCGGGCACGGCCGTATAGGTGAAGTCCAGCTGCGGCTCGCTGAACACGGTGCCGCAGCACTGGGAAAACAACTCTTCGGAGATGCCCTCCACATCGTAGCGGTTCAGCAGGCGCAGGCCCGTCACGCTTTTGATGCGCAGCAGATGACGGATCTCGGACAAAATGCCCCTGGCCTCCACCGCGTATTCGGGGCGCTTTTCCACATAAATGCGATATACCATAACGTTTCCTCCCTGTGGCTCACAGCGCGGCAAGCGCCTTCTGGCCGATGTCCGAGCGGCGGTGCAGCCCCTCAAAGCCGATCTGGTCCGCCGCGCCATAGGCCGCGGCCACGGCGTCAAACAGCGAATCCGCCACGGCGGTGACGCCCAGCACGCGCCCGCCGCTGGTGACGAGCACATTGTCCGCAAGAGCCGTGCCCGCGTGGTACACGGTGGCCCCGCCGCCCGGCAGCTGGCCGTCCGCGAGGCCCGTGATGGGCTTTCCTTTTTCATAGTGCTGCGGGTATCCGCCTGAAGCCAGCACCACGCACGCGGCGCTTTGGCCGCTGAATTTTACTTCCGTCTGCGCCAAAGTGCCGTCGGTGGCGGCCTGCATCACAGCCAGCAGGTCGCTCTCCAGAAGCGGCAGCACCACCTGGGTCTCCGGGTCTCCGAAACGGCAGTTGTACTCAATGACCTTCGGGCCGTCGGGCGTAAGCATCAGCCCGAAATACAAGCAGCCCTTGAAGGGCCGGCCCTCCGCGTTCATGGCCGCAACGGTGGGTTTGAAGATCGTCTCCATGCACACCTGTGCGATCTGCGGCGTATAATAGGGGTTGGGCGCGATGGTGCCCATGCCGCCGGTGTTCAGGCCCCTGTCGCCGTCCAGCGCGCGCTTGTGGTCCATGCTGGACACCATGGGCACGACGGTTTTGCCGTCGGTAAAGCTGAGTACAGAAACCTCCGGCCCCGTGAGAAACTCCTCGATGACGATACGGCTGCCCGACGCGCCGAACTGCCTGTCCTCCATGATGCTTTTCACAGCGGCCAGCGCCGCGGCCTCGTCCTCGCAGATCAGCACGCCCTTGCCCAGCGCAAGGCCGTCCGCCTTGACGACAAGGGGATATTTTTTGTTGGCCCGCACATAGGCCGCTGCCTCGTCCGCGTCCGCGAATGTCTCGTAAGCGGCCGTAGGGATGCCGTACTGTTTCATCAGGTTTTTGCTGAACACCTTGCTGCCTTCCAGAATGGCGGCGGCCTTGTTGGGGCCGAAGGCGGGAATGCCTTTTTCCGCCAGCGCGTCCACCATGCCCAGTACCAGCGGGTCGTCCGGCGCGACGACCACATAGTCGATGCCCTCCTGCACGGCAAAAGACACCACGCCCGCCACGTCGGTGGCGGCGATGGGCACGCACACGGCGTCGCTGGCGATACCGCCGTTGCCCGGCGCGGCATACAGCGCGGGGCGCCGCGGGCTTTCCTTCAGCTTGCGGATGATAGCGTGCTCCCGCCCGCCCCCGCCGACAACCAGAACCTTCATAGGTCAACCTCCCTGCTTTCGCCGCCGCGCCGCCAAATGCGGGCAGAGCCGTGCTCCGCCCCGGCGCGGCCGCGCGGCGTTCTTTTTAATGGTGGAACAGGCGGATGCCGTTGAACGCCATCACAATGCCGTATTTATCGCAGGTTTCAATGACCTGCCCGTCCCGGATGGAGCCGCCCGGCTCCACGATGGCCGTCACGCCGGAACGGCGCGCACGCTCGATGTTGTCCCCAAAGGGGAAAAATGCGTCGCTGCCGAGACAGACGCCCGTGACCTTGGACAGCCATTCTTTTTTTTCGGCGGGCGTCAACGGCTCGGGACGTGTGGTAAAGGTTTCCGCCCACACGTCGTCGCCCAGCACGTCCTCCCACTCGTCGGAGATATACACGTCGATGGCGTTGTCGCGGTTGGGGCGGGAGACGTCGGGACGGAACGGCAGGCCCAGCACCTTGGGGTGGTGGCGCAGCTGCCAGATGTCCGCTTTGTTGCCCGCAAGGCGCGTGCAGTGGATGCGGCTCTGCTGGCCCGCGCCCACGCCAATAAGCTGTCCGCCCTGGGCGTAGCACACCGAGTTGGACTGGGTGTATTTCAGCGCGATCAGGCACAGCGTCAGGTCCCGCTTCTGCTCGTCTGTCAGCGCCCTGTTCCGTGTGACGATATTGGAGAACGTATCGTCGCCGAACTTCAGCTCGTTGCGGCCCTGCTCAAACGTGATGCCGAACACATCCTTGTGCTCCACGGGCGCGGGCTGGTAGGATGGGTCGATGGCGACGATGTTGTAGCCGCCTTTGCGCTTTGTTTTCAGGATGGCCAGCGCGGCGGCGGAATAGCCCGGCGCGATAACGCCGTCCGACACCTCGTGCTGGATGACCTTCGCCGTGGCTTCGTCGCATTCGTCAGAAAGGGCGATCCAGTCCCCGAAGCTGGACATGCGGTCCGCGCCGCGGGCGCGGGCATAGGCGCAGGCCAGCGGGGAAAGCTCGATGTCCTCCACAAAATACATCTTTTTCAGCGTATCGTCCAGCGGCAGGCCCAGCGCCGCGCCGGCGGGGCTGACGTGCTTGAACGACGCGGCCGCGGGCAGGCCCGTGGCCTGGCGCAGCTCTTTTACAAGCTGCCACGCGTTCAGCGCGTCCAGGAAATTGATATAGCCCGGCTTGCCGTTCAAAACGGTGATGGGCAGCTCGCCCTCCCGCATGAAGATGCGCGCGGGCTTCTGGTTCGGGTTGCAGCCGTATTTCAGTTCCAGTTCTTTCATATCCTAAAAAAACCCCCATTTGATGTCCCCGGCGGCCCTGCCGCACACGGGGCGGCGCGTTACACTTTTTCGTATTTGTTCACGATGCGGTCCTGCGTTTTGCCCGTGGCAAGGTCGATATACCGCACAAACAGCGAAACCTTGTTGTCCTCGTTCAGGCTGTTCCACACCATCCGCGTGAACGTGTCGATATCGCCCATCAGGCGCACGCGCTCCGGCTCGCCCGCGAAGCTGGGGATGGGGCTGCCGTCGCAGCGGTAGGTATGGATAAAGCGGCCCTCGCCCGCAACGGGCTGGTCGTATTCAAAGAAGAACCGTTCCACGGAATCCGCGTTGCCGCCGTCGGATTTCAGAATGGACAGCTTGTACTTCATTGCGCCGTCCTTCACCTTCACAATGCCCGAGATGCGCGGCGTGAAGTTGGGGGAATCCGGCTCAAAGGTGCGCGTGCGCAGCGCCTTGGCAAAGCCCTTGCCCGCGGCCAGGTGGTCGTATATCGTATCCGTCTGGTCGCCGTTGGTCACGATGGTTGTTTTGCCCAGCACGCGCACGGGCGCGTAGATGATGAGGGACGGGTCCTCCAGCTTGGAGGGGTCCGCCGCTTCGGTAATGATGCCGCCGTCCTTCGCGGTGAACACGCGGTTGCGGCTGTTTGCGCTGCGGCCCATGATAAAATAGGCGATGACGGCGCTTTTGCCGTCCTCCGACCTTCCCAGCACGATGCCGCGGCCGGGGTATGTATTTACGGCAAGCTCCGCCGCAAGGCTCAGATGGTCCATATCCTTCTCCTCTTTCCGCGGCGCGGCGGGTCCGTCCGCCGCGTCCAATTCTTCCGTCAGCTGCGCCAGCGCCCGGGGCAGCAGCTTCCATTCCGCCTGCTCCATCACGCGCTTCTGCAGCGTTTCCGGCGTATCGCCGGGCAGCACGTCCACGGCCTGCTGCAGCAGGATGCGTCCTCCGTCCGGCACTTCGTTCACAAAATGCACCGTCGCGCCCGTCACCTTCACGCCCTTTGCCAGCGCTGCCTCATGCACCCGCAGGCCGTAGTATCCCGCCCCGCAGAAGCTGGGGATCAGGCTGGGGTGCACGTTCAGAATGCGCTCGGGATACGCGGTGATGACGCTGGGGCCCAGGATGGACAAAAAGCCCGCCAGCACCACCACGTCGATGCGGTGCTCCCGCAGCGCGGCCAGCAGCGCCGCGTCGTATTCCTCCGGTGCGGCATAGCTTTTGCGCGCCACCACAATGCCGGGCACGCCCGCTTTGGACGCGCGCTCCAGCGCGTACACGCCGGGCTTTGAGGCCAGCACCAGAGCGATTTTCGCATGGGGCAGCGCGCCCGCGGCCTTTGCGTCCAGAATGGCCTGCAGGTTCGTGCCGCCGCCGGAAACCAGCACCGCTACGTTCAGCATAGCTCTACGCCCTTTTCCGCACCCTTCGCGATCTCGCCCAGGATGTACGCATCCTCGCCCGCTTCCTTCAGGATGCGCACGGATTCGTCCGCCCTGTCGCCGGGCACGACGACAGCCATGCCCACGCCCATATTGAACGTATTGAACATGTCCCGCTCGGGAATTTTGCCAACCTTTTGCAGCAGCGGGAAGATGGGCGGCATGCGCAGGCTCTTTTTCTCGAGCTTCGCCACGCAGCCCGCGGCCAGCGCGCGGGGGATGTTCTCATAAAAGCCGCCGCCCGTGATGTGGCTCACGGCGCGCACATCCACCTGCTCCATCAGCGCCAGCACGGGCTTGACGTAAATTTTTGTGGGCGTGAGCAGCGTTTCGCCCAGCGTGCCGGAAAGTTCGTCGTAATGCTGCCAGATATCCGCGTACTCCACATTGAATATCTTGCGCACAAGAGAAAAGCCGTTGGAGTGCACGCCGCTGGAGGGCAGCGCGATGACGGCGTCGCCCGCCTGCATCTTCGTATTGTCAATGATTTTGCTTTTTTCCACGACGCCCACGGTAAAGCCGGCCAGGTCGTATTCCTGCTCCGGGTAAAAGCCCGGCATCTCGGCGGTCTCGCCGCCCACAAGCGCTGCTCCCGCCTGGACGCAGCCCTCGGCCACGCCCGCCACGATGGAGGCGATCTTCTCCGGGTAATTCTTTCCGCAGGCGATATAGTCCAGAAATACCAGTGGCTTCGCGCCGCAGGTGATCACATCATTGACGCACATGGCCACACAGTCGATGCCCACGGTGTCGTGCTTGTCCATCAGAAAAGCGATCTTCAGCTTCGTGCCCACGCCGTCCGTGCCGGAGACCAGCACCGGGTGGGTGAGGCCCGTCATATCCAGCTCGAACAGGCCGCCGAAGCCGCCCAGCCCGCCGATGGCGCCCGGCGTCATCGTACGCGCCACATGCTGTTTCATCAGCTCCACCGCGGCATAGCCCGCCGTGATGTCAACGCCCGCTGCCTTGTAGCTCTCGGAAAAGCTCTTCATATCGTTTCTCCTGTTCCCGACGGTCAGTCGTTGATATTTTCGGAAATTTTCTTTTCAAATTTGCTTTTTTCAGTGCTTTTGGGCGGCTCCACCGGGTATTTGCCCGTAAAGCAGCCCGTGCACAGGCCGCATTTACAGCCCTCGGCGATCTTCTTCACTCCGTCCACGCTCAAAAAGCCCAGGCTGTCCACACCCAAAATCTCCCGCATCTCCTCCAGCGAATGGTTGGCGGCGATGAGATTTTCCCGGCTGTCCACGTCCACGCCGAAATAGCACGGATACAGGAATTCCGGCGCGGAGGACAAAAAGTGCACTTCCGTGGCCCCGGCTTCCCGCAGCATCTGTACGATCTGCCGCGAGGTGGTGCCGCGCACGATGGAATCATCCACCAGCACCACGCGCCGGCCCTTCACGGTGTCCGCAATGGGGTTCAGCTTGATGCGCACGGTGTTCTCCCGCAGCTTCTGGTTGGGCTGGATGAACGTTCGGCCGATGTATTTGTTCTTCAAAAAGCCGATGCCGTAAGGGATGCCGCTCTGCTGGGAATAGCCCAGCGCCGCGTCCAGGCCCGAATCCGGCACGCCGATGACGACGTCCGCCTGCACAGGGTGCTCCAGCGCCAGAAACGCGCCGGCTCGCCGGCGCGCCCGGTGTACGGAAGCGCCGTCCACAACAGAATCCGGCCGGGCGATGTACACGTATTCAAACACGCACAGGCCTGTGGGGCAGCCGCAGTGGGTGCGGATGGAGCGGCAGCCGTTTTCGTCAAACACCACGATCTCGCCCGGCTCCACATCGCGCACGAACTCGCCGCCCGCGGCGGTGATGGCGCAGCTCTCGCTGGCAATGATGTCGTTTTCGCCCAGCTTGCCGATGCACAGCGGGCGGAAGCCCTGCGGGTCCCGCGCGGCGATGAGCTTGCGCGGGCTCATCACCACCAGCGAATACGCCCCCTTCAGCCTGTCCATCGTTTGCTCCACGGCCTGTTCGATGCTGTCGGAGGAAAGGCGCTCGCGGGTGATGGCGTAAGCGATGACCTCCGTATCCGACGTGGAGTGGAAGATCGCGCCCGAAAGCTCGAATTCCGAACGCAGCTCGGCGGAATTTGTCAGGTTGCCGTTGTGAGCCAGCGCCATCGGTCCCTTGATGTGGCGGATCACAAAGGGCTGCGCATTGGAGCGGACGGGCACCCCCGTGGTGGCATAGCGGCAGTGGCCGATGCACATATTGCCCCGGGGCATCGTCTCCAGCACGTCCTTGGTGAACACGTCGTTCACAAGGCCCAGCTCGCGCCGTTTGTAGAACACGCCGTCGTCGTTCACCGCCATGCCGCAGCTCTCCTGGCCGCGGTGCTGCAGCGCGTACAGGCCGTAATAGGTGGTCCCCACCACGTCCAGGTCCGCGTCGCGGCGGTAAACGCCGAACACGCCGCACTCTTCATGCAGCTTTTCGTCAAGATAGTCTTTGATCATCCGTTCACTCCCCCAGCAGGCGCTTCATAACTTCCCGGTAGGCTTCCTCTTCGCCGCCCAGGTCGCGCCGGAACAGGTCTTTATCCAGGTGCGCGCCCGTGGTGGCGTCCCAGAAGCGGCAGGTGTCGGGGCTGATCTCGTCGGCCAGCACGATGGAGCCGTCGGGCAGGCGGCCGAATTCCAGCTTGAAGTCGATGAGGCGGATGTTGAAACCCAGCAGATATTGGGAAAGGATGTCGTTCACCTGGAAGGCATATTTCGTGATGGTGTCGATCTCCTCCTGCGTGGCCAGGCCCAGGGCCAGCGCGTGGTAATGGTTGATGAGGGGGTCGTGATATTCGTCGTTTTTGTAGCTGAACTCGATGGTGGGGATCTTCAGCACCGTTCCCTCGGGCACGCCCAGACGCTTGGTGAAGCTGCCCGCGGCCACGTTGCGGATGATGACCTCCAGCGGCACGATCTCCACCTTTTTCACCAGCGTCTCGCGGTCGGACAATTCCTCCACAAAGTGGGTGGGCACGCCCTTTTCCGCCAGCATCTTCATCAGGTTGTTGGAAAGTTTGTTGTTCACCACGCCCTTGCCGCGGATGGTGCCTTTCTTTGCTCCGTCGCCGGCGGTGGCGTCGTCCTTGTAATCCACAATGACAAGGTCCTCGTCGTCTGTGGCGAATACCTTTTTGGCTTTCCCCTCATACAGCTGTTCCCGTTTTTCCATGTTGTTCTTCTCCCTCTTTTGTGTTTTATAAAAATAAAAAGATATTTGGAAAGCATTCCTTACAGCGCGGCCGCCTCGGCCCGGATGGCGGCGTCCTTTTCAGCGATGGAGCGGGCCATTTTCTCCCGGTCCTCCGCCAGCAGCGCGGCGATGCGCGCGTCGTGGATGGCCAGCATCTGAGCGGCCAGCACGGCGGCATTTTTGGCGCCGTTCAGCGCAACGGTAGCCACAGGAATGCCGCTGGGCATCTGCACGGTGGCCAGCAGGGCATCCAGGCCGTCCACCGCGCCGCCCTTAACGGGGATGCCGACGACGGGCAGCACGGTGTTCGCAGCGATGCTGCCCGCCAGATGGGCGGCCATACCCGCGGCCGCGATGATCACGCCGAAGCCGTTTTCCGCCGCGCGCTTTGCAAACTCCGCCGCAGCGGCCGGGGTGCGGTGGGCGCTCATTACGCGCACCTCAAACGGGATATCCCAGCTTTTGAGCTGTGCGGCCGCGGCTTTTACCGTGGGCCAGTCGCTGTCCGAGCCCATGATGATGGCTACTTTTTTGGTGTTTTCCATAAATCCATCTCCTTTGTGCGTCCCTGAAAAGAAAAAAGGCCGTGGTGCAGTTACACCATGGCCTTATGCTTGCAGTTTCAGCGCGGTATCCTCTTTCCGCAGCCCGCAGGCGCGCCGAAAAAACGCGCGGTATCCCGCAGACGCACTGCCCCGGCGGGAAGGCCGGCGGCTTACACTCCGCCCCGGGTACGCAGCGGTTCCCAAAGCGATCGATTGCATCCCGGTACCTCCTCTGAACAGCTTGTTCGGTGCGAAGAAAAAGGATACTATCATCGTACTATGAAACCGGAATAAAAGCAATCGCTTTCCGGCGGCGGCGCAAATTTTCAGAGAAAACAACAAGAACCTTATGCCGCCGGGCGGCTTTTTTGGTTGATTGTCTTACACGGATTTTACGATGCGGAACCGGCGCCGTCAGCCGCAGATGATATCCGCCGTATCCGCCCGCGCCAGGCGGATCAGCTCCTCGGGCGCAAGCTCGATCTGATAGCCGATCCTGCCGCCGCTTACGATGATGCTTTCGCCCGCAAGCGCGCTGCGGTCGAACACGGTGCGGTAGGCTTTTTTCATCCCCAGCGGGCTGCACCCGCCGCGGACATAGCCGGTGACCTTATTGATATCGGCCACATGGAGCATGGCTACGCTTTTTTCGCCCACGCTTTTTGCGGCCTTCTTCAGGTCCAGCTCGGCCAGCACGGGCACGACGAATACAAAGTAGCTTTTTCCCGCGCCCTGTGTGACCAGTGTTTTAAACACGCGGGCGGGGTCCTGCCCCATTTTTGCCGCAACTGACGCTCCGTCGATGGCGCCGTCGCCGTGGTCGTAGGTATGGGGCGTATAGGGCACCTTTTCCTTGTCAAGCATCCGCATGACGTTTGTTTTGAATTCTGCCATTTTGTTCACTCTTCTTTGCCGGTGCCTAACAGATCATCTGCAGACACGCCGAAATAACTGCACAGCGTTGCAAAAGTTTCCACATACATCCGACGCTGCCGTGTTTCATACATGTTATACATTGAGGTTGCCACACCGAGTACATCCGCCATATCTTTCTGCGTCAGCCCCTGCGCTTTGCGAAGCGCGCGGATGCGGTCAATATAATCCATGCAGGCACCCCCTTCGTTTTATGATAATATATTTCATCTTGTTTTTTCACCAATAGTGAATTATGCTTGAAATAGTTTTTTACTATTTGTGAAACAAAAGAGAATGGATTGTGGAAAGCATCCTAAAAGATTGGTACAAAGGCGAAAATATTCCGGTAGAGACGCGCCTGCCGCTTACAGATGAACAGCGCGCTGGCGCGGGAAGCGGAAGAACTGAAAGGCCGGTTCACCGCCGCCTTTTCCCGGAGCCAGAACGAGCTGTACGAAGCCCTGTGCGACCGCGAGGAGCTTTCCGGGCTGCACCGGGAGACCGCCATCTTCGCACAGGGCGTGGGGCTTGGCCTGCGTCTGGCTTTCGAGGCTCTGGGATGAGAAGCGCAAGGCCCCCGTTTGCCCCGGTGAAAGGCTGCCCTTGACAAATGCGCCGGATGCGCGTATACTTCTAACAAATCTTTTCCGTTGGGGGAAAACCATGCCGGACCGTTCGTTTACAACTGCAAACTATTATTATTTTGGCTATTACTTTACGGGTAATGGCTCTGTTTGCTGTGGAACGGTTCAGGATGCAAAATAATTTTTTGTAAACTGATAAGCCGGCAGCGCAGAGCGCTGCCGGCTTTTTTGTTTTAAAATTTTAAATCGCAAGAGGGGTATGCAGTATGATCGTTATTTTTAAAAACAACGCGAACCCGGAGCAGGTGAAGCAGCTCTGCGCCGGTTTTGAAGCCCAGGGCCTCAAAATTCACAATTCCGAGGGCGAGCACACGCACCTTATCGGCCTCATCGGCGACACATCCAGCGTGGACATTGACCTTGTGCGCGCCAATGATTTTGTCGAGGATGTGAAGCGGGTCAGCGAGCCCTATAAAAAGGCCAACCGGAAATTCCATCCGGCGGACACCGCTGTGGACGTGGCGGGACATACGATCGGCGGCGGACATTTCTCCGTGATGGCCGGGCCGTGCAGCGTGGAGAGCGAGAGCCAGATCGTGGAAGTCGCCCGCGACGTACAGCGCAGCGGCGCGGGCATCCTGCGCGGCGGCGCGTTCAAGCCCCGCACCTCCCCTTACGCGTTCCAGGGCATGCGCGCCGAGGGCCTGGAGCTTCTGCGCGAGGCCCGCGCCGCCACCGGGCTGCCCATCGTCACCGAGATCATGAACACCGAGCACGTTCCCCTCTTTGCCGACGTTGATATGATCCAGGTGGGCGCGCGCAACATGCAGAATTTTGAATTGCTGAAGGAACTGGGCAAGCTGCAAACGCCCATTCTGCTCAAACGCGGCCTTGCCAACACCATCGAGGAATTTCTGATGAGCGCCGAATATATCATGGCCGGCGGCAATGAAAACGTCGTACTGTGCGAACGCGGCATCCGCACGTTTGAAACGAGCATGCGCAACACACTGGACATTTCCGCGGTGCCCATGCTCAAAAGCAAGACCCATCTGCCCGTGGTCATTGACCCCAGCCACGCCGCGGGCATTGCCTGGATGGTGGAGCCGCTTGCCATGGCCGCCATTGCCGCGGGCGCGGACGGATTGATGATCGAAGTCCACAACGACCCGCCCCACGCCAAAAGCGACGGCGCCCAAAGCCTGACGCCCGCACAGTTCGACGCGCTGATGGGCAAGGTCAAGGCCGCCAGCGCCTTTTTCGGCAAGGCCATCAACTAGGGGGCGCTTGAAAAATCGAAAAAGCTGTTTTCCCCAACAGGAATCGGTGTTTGCTTCGTTAAAAGTTCTCAGAACACAGCATTTTCTCTATTTTTTAAACATCGCTCGGCGCGCCGTTCCGGCGCATCCCGCAATAAGCGCATCAAAGCTCGGCGCGCCAATCCACATCGAATTTCCGGTCTTTAAAATAATAATCCGCGTCTGCCTCGGTGATGGCGCGCAGCACGCGGCAGGGGTTGCCCGCCGCAACAACATTTGCCGGGATGTCCCGGGTGACGACGCTGCCCGCGCCTACCACCACGTTGTCTCCGATGGTCACGCCGGGCGCGACCACTGTATTGCCGCCCAGCCAGACGTTATTCCCGATGGTGACGGGCTGGCCGTACTCGTAGCCCGAATTGCGCGCGGCCGGGTGTACCGGATGGCCCGCCGCATAAATGGCAACGTTGGGCGCAAACATCACATTGTCGCCAATGGTCACCCTGCAAACGTCCAGGATCACACAGTTGTAATTGGCATAGAACCACTCGCCTACCTCAATGTTGTAGCCGAGGTCGCAGTGGAACGGCTCCTCGATGTGCAGATGCTCGCCCGTTCTGCCGAACAGGCCGCGCAGCAGCGCCGTGCGCTCTGCACGCGCGTCCGGCGGCAGACGGTTGAATTCCCAGCAGGCGCGCTGCGCCCGGGCGCGGTCCTCCGGCAGGCCGTCCATCCACGCCTTATAGGGCAGGCCCGCCAGCATGCGTTCCTTTTGCGTCATACTCCGCTTTCCTCCTTTGCTTTGCGCGGCCGGAGCCTTACAGCACGAACTGAAACAGGCACATGGCGTCCATATAATCCACACAGGTGAAGCGCAGCGTTTTTTCGTCCACCTGTTCCACGCCCGGGTAGAAGCTGCAGCGGTAGGCCGCCCGGTGCTCCTTATAGCGGATGATGATTTCAAACTTCGGAGGCATAGGCACGATGCAGGTACGGTACGCGCCGCTCTCCAGCTGGGCGCGCAGCGTTTCCTCGATGCGCTTGACGGCCAGCGCCGGATGCAGGCTGGTGGCGGAGTTTCCGTCCCCCTTATTGACAGGCACCGTGGCGATATCGGGTATCATGCGCCGTGCACTGTCGCACAGCGCCGCGTCGCCGGAAACAAAGCACACCGGCACGCCGTGATAGCCCGCCATATAGGCGTTGAGCGTGAATTCGCTGGCACGCACGCCGTTGATCTCCACATAATCCACACTGGTGTTCATGGTGTGGGAAAGCGGGTTGCCGTCGCAGCAGGCGGCCGCATGATAACCGGTAAAGACTGCCGCGTCCCAATCGCCGTGCTGGATGCCGCTCATCATGCTGTAAACATCGCCCGCCCAGCCCCGGTTGATCTGCACCTCTTCGGGCAGAACAGAGGGGTCGATGTTGCGGGCGGAATCATGTGCGTCCTTTACCAGAATGCGCTCGCCGCCTGCCGCCAAAGCGCCGCGGCAGGCCGCGGCCACCTCCCGGCTCATCTGCTGCTTAAAATAGGCGTAATCCCCGTCCGGCCTGCCCGGCTCGGTCTCGCTCCATGCGGCGATGCCGCAGGTGCCTTCGATATCGCTGGAAATGAACAGATTCATGGCGTTTCTCCTTTTCTTTCTCTTTGGCGTCCGGCGCGCCGCCGGGGGCGTTTTTTCCATCATAGCACAAAACCGCGGCCGTGCAAATACACGGCCGCTTTGCCTTTTGAAAAATCGTTTGTCCGCCCGGATATGTAGCGGGCGGGCAAACCTCTCTCCGTATTTTCCCCGCGCGGCCTTTACCGCGTGACGTTGCGGATCCAGTTGCCGCCCGCAATGCGGCGCAGACAGAAAAACGCCTTCAGCGGCATGTCGCATTTCAGCACGGCCAGCACCAGCACCGGCGGCGCGCCCAGCCAGAACGCCGCTGCCGCGCCCAGGGGGACCATCGCCCAGATACAGCCTACATCCGTGACAGCCGCGAAACGGGTATCCCCCGCGCCGCGCAGCACGCCGCTGATGAGCGGGCAGGTGAACGCCATAAAGAAAATGGCCGCCGCATATACATACATCAATTGGTCGGTCAGCACGCGGGTGCTTTCCTTGATGTCATAAATGCCGATGACCGGCCCTTTCACCGCCAGCAGCAGCGCCGCGCACACCACGCCGATGACAGCATAGATCTGGATGAGCTTGTTGACACAGGCCCGGGCGTACGGATAATCCCCCCGGCCCACCAGCATGCCCACCAGAACGGCCGAGGCGTTGGACACCCCCAGGATGATGCTCGTTGCCATCTGGAACATCACATTGCAAATGCTGTTGGCCGCCACGATGTCGCTGCTCATATGCCCCAGGATGACAGAGTGCATGGAAATGGCGACGCTCCACAGCAGCTCGTTGAGCATCACGGGCAAACCGTAGCGCACCAGGTCCCGGGCGAGGCCGCCCGACGGCCACAGCAGCATATGCGGGCGGAAGCGGATCTTCTTTTCCCACACGAGCATATAGGCGATGATCATCACGAACTCCGCCACGCGCGCCAGCACAGTGCCGACGGCGGCGCCCGCCACGCCCATGCGCGGCGCGCCGAACTTGCCGAAGATGAACACGTAGTTGAAAAACACGTTCACCGCAAACGACACGCCGTAGATCGCCACCGAGACGTTGACGGTCTCCACGCTGCGCAGCACCACCAGGAATGTGGACGTGACGCCGTAGAAGAAATACGACAGCGACACGATGCGCAGATAGGATGCGCCGGCCTCGATAACGGCGGGCTCGGCGGTGAATATCTGCATCACCGGGCGCGGGAACAAAAACAGCACCAGTGTGAACAGCAGCCCCGCCGCGGCCGAAATGCGCAGCGCCAGGCTGGCGACGCGGCAGATAGAATCCACGTCCTTTTTGCCCCAGTACTGGCTGCACAGCACGATGGCGCCGCCCGCCACGCCGAATATGGCTACGGTATAAATAAAGAACACCTGGTTGGCCAGACTGGTGGCGGAGAGCGCCACCTCTCCCAGCCCGCCCAGCATCAGGGTATCCATCAGGTTGACGCTGTACGAAATGACATTCTGCAGCGCCACAGGCAGTGTGAGCGCCAGCAGGCTGCGGTAAAACGAGCGCTCTACATGAATTTTCGGATTTTGGGCTTGCACGGGTCTCCTCCTGCCTCTCCCGTGCAAAAGGGCCGCCCGGCAGGGCGGCCCTTTTGCTTTTGGGAGGTAATGAGTGTTTGAGTGCCTGAAGACTCTTTGAACACCGGAAATACCGGCGTATCTATTGTATAACGGTAAGCGCTAATTACCGTTGTACACGTCCGGAACCATCGCCGCCCGCCAGCTTTTCCACTTCGGGCACGGTGACGAAGTTGTAGTCGCCCTCGATGGAGTGCTTCAGGGCGGAAGCCGCCACCGCGAACTCCACCGCGGCCTGGGTGTCCTTGCCGGACAACAGGGCGTAAATCAGGCCGCCGCCGAAGCTGTCGCCGCCGCCGATACGGTCGATGATGTGCAGATGATACAGCTTGGAGAAGCAGTACTCATCCTTGGCCACGTTGTAAAGCATGGCGCTCCAGTCGTTGTCAAAGGCGGATTTGCTCTCGCGCAGCGTGATGGCGACCATTTCGAAGTTGAATTTGTCCGCCAGCTGCTTGGCCACGCTCTTATAGCCTTCCTTGTTCAGCTCGCCGCCGGTGATGTCGGTGTTCTCGGCCTCGATGCCGAATACGTCCTTGGCATCCTCCTCGTTGGAGATGCACACGTCTACATACTGGCACAGCTCCGTCATGGCGGCGCGGGCTTCGTCGCGCGTCCACAGCTTGCCGCGGTAGTTCAGGTCGCAGCTGATCTTCACGCCGTGCGCCTTCGCGGCCTTGCAGGCCTCCTTGCAGATCTCCACCACATTGGCGCCCAGCGCCGGGGTGATACCGGTGAAGTGGAACCACTCCACGCCCTCAAAAATGGCATCCCAGTCGAAATCGGCCGTAGTCGCCTCGGAAATGGCGGAATGGGCGCGGTCATAAATGCACACGCTGGGACGCTGGGAAGCGCCCTTCTCGTTGAAGTAGATGCCCACACGGTCGCCGCCGCGGGTGATCTTGCTGGTGTCCACACCGTAGCGGCGCAGGCTGTTCACCGCCGCCTGGCCGATGGCGTGGGCGGGCAGCTTGGTGACGTAAGCGGCGTCCAGGCCATAGTTGGCCAGGCTGACGGCCACGTTGGCCTCGCCGCCGCCGAAAGTGAATTCCAGGTGGTCGGCCTGGACGAAGCGCTCGTAGTTATAGGGCTGCAGGCGGATCATCAGCTCACCGAAGGTAACAACTTTCTTTGCCATGAAAAATACTCTCCTGTCTTTTATATATCTTATCTGCAATTATAAAAGCAATTGAACCGCAAATGCCGCAGCTCAGGCCGCAGGCCTGGGCTGCCCGCACGGCCGCCTTTTACAGCCTTGCTGTGCAAGGCTGTAAAAAATTACTTCTGCACGAGGTGGACGGCGAAACCGGCGATCTCGTCTTTGAAGTAAATGGCCTTGGGGCTGGCGGTCTCCTCGTTGAACTCGAAGCCGCGGCTCTTGAAATAGGCGATGGCGCGGGGCAGCGTGTTGGTGCCGATGGCGATGTGGCCGTTCTTTCCCAGATACTGCTTTTTCATGATCTCAATGGCCCGGCTGCCGCAGAAGATGCTGCTGTTGCCCTCGGCAACGTCGAAGCCGAACATCAGCTCGAACAGCTTGGCGGCCTTCATGGCTTCCTCGGCGTTCTCGGTATTGATGCCGATGTGCTTGACCTCGAAGCCCAGCATGGTGTTGACGGCCTCGCGCGTCAGACGCTCGATCTCGTCCCAGTTTTCGGCCTCGATGAGGTCCTTCTTCACCATCCAGGTGCCGCCGCAGGCAATGATCTTGTTAAAGGACAGGTAGTCCAGCAGGTTTTTGGCGTTGACGCCGCCCGTGGGCATCCAGCGCAGGTTTGTGTAGGGGCCGGCCACGGCCTTCAGCTTGGCAACGCCGCCGTTCTGTTCGGCCGGGAAGAATTTCACAACGTCCAGGCCCATGCTCATGGCCTGCTCCATCTCACCCGGAGTAGCGGTGCCGGGCATCATCAGCATGCCCTTGTCGATGACATATTTGGTGATCTCGGGGTTGAAGCCCGGGCTGACGATGAACTTGACGCCGGCGGCGATGGCGCGGTCCGCCTGCTCCTTCGTCAGCACGGTGCCGGCGCCCACCAGCATTTCAGGCACTTCGGCCACGATGCGCTTGATGGCCTCCTCGGCCGCCGCGGTGCGGAACGTGACCTCGGCCGCGGGCAGGCCGCCTTTGACCAGGGCCTTTGCCAGAGGCACAGCCTTGTCTGCGTCGTCGATGGCGATGACGGGCACGATGCCGATGTCGTAGATTTTCTGAATCACGTCGTTCATAGCAATCTTCTCCTTTTATTCCCGGTGGGGGTGTGTTCCATATTGTGGAACGCCGTTCCACTTTCTTTCTGGCTTCATTATAAACGAACAAGTTTTATTGTCAATGCGATTCTTGCGTTTTTTGCCCAAAAGCGGATATTTCTTGCATCCAAGCGGGGCCGGGGGCTTGCGCTTTGACGCAAAACAAGTTACAATACAGACGGAAAACCGTTTCGCATTGTGGAACGCAACAAAGAAAAGGGGGTGCTCTTGTGGAAAACAGCAACGGCGGCGTGCAGAGCGTGGCACGCATCTTCGCACTGATCGAAGTCCTGTGCGCACACCCCAAGGGCGCGTCCCTGCAGACCATCAGCACCGAGAGCGGCCTGCCCAAAAGCACGGCGCACCGGCTGCTCTCCAGCCTTGTATCGCTGGGCTACGCGGTGCAGGACAGCTTCTCCACGCACTACCGGCTGACGATGAAGATGTTCGAGCTGTCCAGCGGCATCGTCAACGATATGGATATCATGTCCGTTGCAAAGCCGCATCTGGACAAGCTTTCCCGCCATACGGGCGAGGCGGTGCACCTGGTCATCCAGGACGGCGTGGACATCGTATACATCTATAAGGCGGAGGCCGGCGCCGGGCTGGGCGGCATGCGCATGTCCAGCCATGTGGGGCTTCGCATCCCCATGTACTGCACAGGCGTGGGCAAGGCCATTTTGGCCACCCAGAGCTACGGCGAGGCCGAACGCGTGTGGCGCAAAAGCAGCATCCGGGCGCTGACAGCACATACCATCACGGATTTCGACGCATTCATCGAGCAGCTCAAGCGCGTGCGCATGGCGGGCTATGCCATCGACGACGAGGAAAACGAGCTGGGCATCCGCTGCGTGGCGCTGGCGGTGCCGGGCATGAACGGCCGTGCGGAGGCGGCGTTCAGCATCTCGGGCCTTGCCGCGCAGATGACGGACGACCGCATCGAGCATCTGGCGCGCATGGGCCTTGCCGCGCGGCAGGATATTCTGCGCGACCTCGGCTGGAAATAGATCGCGGCATACAGGCACAAACGGGTGCGGCGCAGAATAAAATTATCATAAACAACCGGCGCAGGGAAAATACCAAAAAAGGAAAAACACGCTCTGAGGCAGCATTCCGCTTCGCTTCAGGGCGTGTTTTTTGTTGTTTATGCTTTTTCCGCGCGGCTTTGCACCGCGCCCGCTCTCTATGCTACTGCGCCAGCCGTGTGAGCACTGCACCGGGCTGCGTCATCACCAGGTCTCCGCTGTGCATCAGCAGCGTGTCGGCGTCCTGCGCGAAGAAAACATAGGTCTCCTCCGCGCTGGGGCGCGTCAGCGTCAGAACGCCGCCCTCATAGCTCCACGTTCCCAGATACGTCGTCATCCCCTGATACACATTGCACATGAACATAAACGTGCCGTCGGCGTATAGCTCCAAATAGGGATCCTGCTCCCCCTCCGCGCGGTCCTGTACGCTGGTAAAATGCCCCGGCCCCAGCGTTTCCGGCGCATCCTCCGGCGGTTCGGACGGCAGGCCGGAGGAGGACGCGCCGGAGGAAACAGCCTCCTGCGGCGCAGCGGGGGCGGAAAGCGCGCTTTCCGCCGCACCGGAGGAGGACGCACCGCTCTGTTCCGCCGCGGCGCTGCCCGCGCCGCCGGCACAGCCCGCCAAAAGCGCAAGCGCAAGATACGCCGCCAGCAGCACCGGCGCGCGCCCGGCCCTTCGTTTTCCCTTTTCCTGTATCATATCTTCAGGCCTCCTGTTCCGCCCCGCCCTTTCCGGACCTTTTCTGCCCGGCCCATTCCGGAGCCGGGTCCTTTACCGGGCGTTCAGCGCGGCGTCCTGCGCCGCGATCCACGCGCCCACTTCTTTGCCCAGCTTCGCCAGCGTTCCGGGAGCAAACGGGCTGTCCAGCCCGGCCGCCGCCACGAGACCCGGATACGTCTTGCCGCCGGCCTCGCCCACCAGAGCCAGGTACCGCCGCCAGGCGTCCTTTTTGTCGTGCAGGAACGCGGTGAAGAACTGCAGCGCCACCGTTTGGGCCAGGCAGTAGTCGATATAGTAGAACGGCACCTCGTAGATGTGCAGCTGGCGCTGCCAGCCCGCGCCGCGTCCGTAGAAGGGCAGGCCCGCGAAGTCCAGCCAGGGGCGGTATTCGCTTTCCAGCTTTGCCCATACCGCGTTGCGCTCCCCGGGCGTCAGGTCCGGCTCGGCGTACATGATGTGCTGGAATTCGTCCACCATGGTCCCGTATGGCAAAAAGTACATCGCGTCCTCGGCGTGGGCCAGTTCATACCGGGGCGTGTCCGTGCCGAAGAATTTTTCGTGATGCTCCGCCGTAAGGAACTCCATGGACATGGAGTGGATCTCGCAACTCTCCATGCCGGGCTCCTCCAGGATCATGGGCAGGTCTTTCCGCGCGGCCACCCACGCGGCAAAGGCATGGCCCGCTTCATGCGTCAGTACGTCCACGTCGTCGGACGTGCCGTTGAAGTTGGAGAAAATAAAGGGCGCTTTGTAATCCGCCAGGTAGGTGCAGTAGCCGCCCGGGGCCTTGCCCTCCTTGGAGAGCACGTCGAACAGGCCTCCGTCGAACATTTCGTCAATGAATTCCGCCGTTTCGGGGCTGAGGGCATGGTACATTTCGCGGCCCGCGGCCAGTATTTCCTCCGGCGTGCCGTGGGGCGCGGGGTTTCCGTCCGCAAAGCAGAACGCGTCGTCGTAGAATTTCGGGTCCGCCACGCCGGTACGGGCATACTGCAGCTTCTTCAGTTCCGCCACCACGGGCACGAAATCTCTTTTGATCTGCGCACGGTAGGCGGCCATGTCCTCCAGCGTGTAGCCGATGCGCCGCATGCGGATGGCGCCCAGGGGGATGAAATTCTCATAGCCCAGCTTTCGTGCCTGGGCCGTGCGGTTTTTCACCAGCTTATCGTACAATTCGTCCAGCTCGGCCCGGTGCGCGTCAAACCATGCTCCCTCGGCTTCGTAGGCGGCTTTGCGCACGGCTCGGTCCGGGTTTTGCTTGTAAAGGCTCATCTGGCTGACGGTATTTTTTCTGCCGTCAAATTCGATCAGCGCCGAGGCGTACAGCTTTTCATAAGCCGTGGTGAGGGCGTTTTCCTCCGCCATCAGCTCCAGAATGGCCGGGTCGGAGGACTTGACGTCCACCTCCATTTTTTCAAAAGTGAGCCTGCCCAGCGCCTGCTCCAGCTGCGTGCGGAACGGCGAGGCCAGCAGCGCGCGGTACACGTCCAGCTGGGCTTCGCCCAGCGCCGGGCTGTTTGCGTCAAAAAATTCCCGCTCGGCTTCGTAAAACGCATCCCTCGTATCCACGGTGTGGCGGATCTCGGCCAGGGTGGACATGGTGGAGATATGGCGGCTCAGCGCCTCGAATTCCCGGAACGCCTCCAGCTGCGCCTGCGCGTCCGGCGCGGCGGCGATGCGCGCGCGCAGCGACGCAAAGGTCTCCCGCGCCGCGTCAAAGTCCGGGCGGGCGTACTGCATCTGTTCAAATTTCATCCAAACAACTCCTTTTTCGCGGCGCACGGGCCGCGCCTTGCATTACAATTGTATCTTATCATAGAGCGGCGGGAAAGAGAATATGCAAAACGCCCGGCGCCCTCCAAAAGAACCTGGGCCGGGCCGCCTGCATTTTACGGCTGCGCCGCGGCGCCGGCGCGCGCTTTTTCCATGCGCGCGGCGGGGACCAGCGGCAAAAGCGCCAGCAGCGTCACCAGCCCCGAAATCAGAAACAGACTGTTGCCGGGCACCATGCCCGCCACGCCGTTGACCGTTTTTTCAATGCCGAAAGCGTTGATAACAGGGGTGGCAATGGCCGGGCCGACGATCATGGGCACGCACACAAAGAACAGCTGCTTCACGCCCTCAAACTGGCCGCGCTGGTCCTCCGGATACAGGTTTTTGATCCACGCCGTCAGCGACTGCAGCACCAGGATATACCCCGCGCCGGCGCCGAACACACCAATGAGCAGCGAAACGAACGCCGTGGAAAAGCTGACGCCCAGAAGGCCCAGCAGATTACAGCCCACGGCCGCCGCGATGACCGGCCCGCACTTGCCGCGGTCGATGAAGCGGGCGGCGGGAATGGTGAGCACCGACGCGGCCAGCAGGCCCGCGCCCTGCACCACACCCGTGAGCGTGTAGTCCATACCCAGGTTGTCGGTAAAATAGACCGTGATGTACGGGAAATACACGTTAAAGCCGATGAAATACACCATCATCACCAGAAACACCCAGAACAGCTCCCGGTTGCGGCCCACGATCTTATAATCGAACACAGCGGCGAACTGGTGCCAAAAGCCCCGTGGGTCCCGGTTGGGGGCGAGGCCCGGCGCATCCCGCAGCGTGAACAGGCACAGCACGCCCACAGCGATGACCATGCCGCCCATGATGGTGAAAAACGCGAAGAAGTCCAGCGCGTCAATGATAATGCCCGACACAATGGCCCCGAAAATGGTGGCGAACACCGGCATCACGGCCAGCGCGCCGCCCACCTTGCCGCGGTTGCCCGCGCTGGAGATATCGGTCGTCCAGGGGTTGAACGCGCCGTCATTGCCCATGCTGCCGAAAAAGCTCATCACCGCGTCCGCCAGCACCACGCAGGTGGCCGCGAGCCACAGCGGATCTTTCGGCAGGAACTCCGTGACGCCGAAGCCGATGGTGAACACGCCCCACAGGATGTACCCGAACGCGATGAACGGGCGGCGCCTGCCCAGCCTGTCGCTTGCGGTGCCGATGAGGAACGTGCAGAAGGTGGACACCACGGCGGAAACGCCCACCATCCACGCCACGATGGACGGGTCCGGCGCGATCTTCCGGTATACAAAGGTATTGAACCAGGAGTTTTCGATGTTCCAGCAGATCTGCCCCGCCATCCCCAGCACCCAGATGAGCGCCCAGTTTTTGCGCGATATCTTTTCCATGCGACTGCCCCGCTTTCCGCAGGCAGCACGGCCGCAAGCGGCCCGCCGCCCAAAATATTTTTCATTCTGCCTGTAATTGTATCATGGGGCGCGGCGCTTGGAAAGAAAAAACGCGCGGATACTTGCAATTTTCCTTCCGCCGTCCTATAATAACCCTATCGCAGAGTAGAAGCCTGCGCGTTGGCCCCCAAAAAGGGCCGCAGTGCCGTTCCGACGGGGAGTTGCGGAACGGACGAAAAGCACCGCTTGCGGTGCAGGCTTCGCATCCCGCTGCTGCATGACGAATGCAACACGGGCCTGCCAGGGCCGCCCGGAGCCGCGCGCAAGCGCGCCGCCGCGCGGCCGTGCGCGGGCCTTTTGCCTCCTTTATGCGGCAACGCCAAAATAAAGGAGGTTTTTTCATGTCTGTTTTTCAATCCGCATTCGATTCCCTGCGCGGCTTTCCCCGCCGCCTGTCCGACGCCGCCCGCGAGGTGCGGCTCACCGCCAGTCTGGCCGGGGCCGCCATGCTGGCGGCGCTGAGCCTGGTGCTCAACCAGTTTACCATCGCGGTCAGCCAGTTTCTGGAGATCGGCTTTTCCTTTCTGGCCGCAGGAACGTGCGCGTTCCTGTACGGCCCGTGGCTGGCCGGACTAATGGGCATCGTCACCGACGTGGCGGGCTACTTTTTGCGGCCCAACGGCGGCTTTTTTCCCGGCTTCACGCTCAACGAGTTCCTGCTGAGCTTTTTATACGGCTGCTGGCTGTACAAAAAACCCGTGTCCCTGTGGCGCACGTTCTGCGCCTGCCTGTCCGCGGTGCTCGTCATCAACCTGGTGCTCACGCCGCTGTGGCTGAATATCATGTATGGCAACGCCTTCGTGATTTCCGGCATGCGGCTTATCAAAAATGCCGTTAAGCTGCCTTTGGACACCGCTTTGCTGTATTTTCTGCTGAGAGCTGTGGAAACGCACCGCAAAAAAGCCCTGTAACGCAAAACAGCCTCCTTTCCGCCCCCGCACGCGGCGCACGCCGCGCGCATACCATGGGGCAGAAGGAGGCAATTTTTATGCTTGAAAATAATAATGCAGTCCTCGCCGTAGTCGATCCCGTTTACCCCGGCACCGCTTTGCGGCCCGGCAGCTCCGGCAGCGAAGTCGCGCGGATGCAGACCTATTTGAACGGCCTGCGCGACGCCAAGTACCCCACCCTCAACCGTCTGGTCGTGGACGGACGGTACGGCTCCGCCACCGCCAGCACCGTGATGCAGTATCAGGTGATCAACCGCCTTTCGATGGACGGCGTCATCGGCCACGACACCTGGAACGCCATCGTCAGCGATTACAATGCCACCATCGGCGGCAGCGCCGACACCTATCCCGGCATTCCCCTGCGCCCGGGCGACCGCAGCCAGGATGTGCGCCACATGCAGGGCCGCCTGAACGAAGTTGCACGCATCTACACCGGCATCAACACGCAGACCGTGGACGGCGCGTACGGCAACAATATGACCAACGCCGTGCGCCGTTTCCAGCGCCAATTCGGCCTGTCTGCCGACGGCATTCTGGGCAAGGACACCTGGAACAAAATCGTCGCCGTTCACAACGCCATGGGCACGGGCAGCCCCACGCACGTTACCACCCAGTATCCCGGCGTACCGCTGCGCGTAGGCTCCACCGGCGATTATGTCCGCTTTGTGCAGAGCTATCTGAACGGCGTAAGCGGCCGCCCGCTGCTGACAGTGGACGGAAACTACGGCCAGAACACCGCCCGCTCCGTAGGCTTGTTTCAGTCCACCCATGGACTGACGGTGGACGGCGTGGTGGGCAGCGCCACCTGGGCGGCGCTCATCCCCGCATTCAACGCCACGCTGTAAGGCGGCGCTCATCCCGCGCAGCCGTATCGCGCACCCGGCCCGGGAGGCAGACGCCTCCCGGGCCGGGATTCTTTCTTGCCCCGCTATAAAAAGCTTATCTCAATGGCCGCGGGCCGGGGACGGCCCGCGTGGCCCAAAAACAGCCGGCGGCCATCTTTATGGAGATCGAACGCATTGGATATCCGGGCTTCCGCTGTACCCGGGACGGGCGTTCAGCCGCACATCCTTTCCGGACAAACTCCGGCGGACAAAGTTCACTGCCCGTGCGCCTGCGCCAGCAGGGCGCGAAAGGCGGCTTCGTCCAGGATCTCGATTTTCCCCTGGCCGCTTTCGTTCAGGGCGGCGGCCTTTTCCTCCTTGCCGCTGCGCCCGCCCGCGCCCACCAGCGCCTGGTCCTGCGCGCCCGCGATAAGATAATCCGTCTTGCGGGAAACGGCGCTCTTCACATGGGCGCCCAGCTCCGCAACCGCCTGGGCTGCTTCGGCCCGGGGCATCTCCATGTCGCCGGTAAATACGACGGCTTTGCCGTAAAACGGGTTGGAGGGGTCTGCATCCGGGTTTGCCTCCACGTTCTTCAGGGCTGCGCTTTTGCGGGCAAAGGCCGCGTAGCGGCTGTTTGCCGCACCTTCCGCTTTTCCACGCGCGGCTGTACCGGCCCGGGACGCGCGCCCTGTCCCCACGGCCTGCCCGGGGACGGACGCCGCCGCGCCATCTCCGCCAAAGGCCGGAGCCTGCATCTCCCGCAAATAATCGTCGCACACAAGATACGTCATGCCGTCCGCCTCCACGGCGACCACCAGCCAGCCGTCCTCTTTGGAACGGTTCTGAAAGCCCACGGCCTCGCAGGGGCGGGGCGACGCGGTATAGATACCCTTATACCACAGCTGCCGGGCCTGCGCCGCCGTCAGCGGGCACAGGCCCAGGCATTTGAGCAGGCGCAGCATATCCTCGGGCGGCAGCGTCTGGTATGCTACCGGGCCCCGGGGCGACTGCCCCCACGCGGGCGACGCATTGCGCGTTGCCCAGCGCAGCAGCCCGCCGTCCGCCAGCCGCTCGTAAATATACAGCGTGGCCCGCACGTCGGCCAGCGCGTCGTGCGCCTCAAATTCATAGCCGAAAAACGACGCGACGGCGGAAAGGCTTCGCTTCTGCCCGCCCATCTGCTGTGCAAAAGCGGCCATTGGGTCCTCCCCCCAGCGCAGCCCGCGGGACGGAATGCGGTAGGCATCCAGGAAGGCTTTTTCAAACCCGTCGTTATAAGCCACCACCCGCCGCGCGCCGGATAAGATCTCCTGCAGGCGCGGCACAAGCGCCTCGAAGGGAGGTTTGCCGCACACGTCCTGCGGTGCGATGCCGTTCACCTTCTGCGCGTCGGCCCACGCCGTGTGACGCTGTGGGCGGCAGTATTCGTTCATCAGCACCGCTCCGGTCTCATCCACCACCGCCACCTGCAGCACCTCGTCCTGCCCCGGCACAAGGCCCGTTGTCTCAAAGTCCAGCACTGCCAGTTCCGTCATGCTTCTCCCCCGTTCCGCCTGTTTGTACAAAATCTTCTTACAGCTATTATACAGCCGCCGGTTTCATTTGACAAACCGCCCTTTTTCCCTTACCATTATAAGCAGAGCGTTCCCGCCGGGAGCCGCGCGCCGCGCTGCTTTTCCCGGCGGGAACTCCGCATTGACGCCGGGAGGAGGATCGCCGGGATGCCGACAGAAAAAGCCGCGCCGCACAGGGCCAAAAAGGAAAAGAGCCGCGTATACTCGTTCTTCCTGCTTTCGTATACCCTTATTCTGCTCGTCTCTCTGAGCAGCTGCCTGTTTTTCGGGGCGGAGGTCGCCCAGCAGCTGCGCCGGGAGGAGGCCCTCAATAAGCAGGCCCTGCTCACCTCGCTGAAAAACGACGTAGAGGAAAACCTGCGTTATGTGGAGGAGCTGGGCAACAGCCTGGTGTTCAACTCCCGGCTGCAGTTCCTTGTGAAGCATCCGTCTGTTTCCTCTGTGCACGACGCAATGGACCAGATGGCCGGGATGGCCGTTTCGCGGGATTTCCTGCTGGATTATTTTCTTTATGTGCGCAGCACCGACGAGGTCGTCACCTCCACGGTGCGGATGAGCGCGGACAAGTTTTTCGATATCATCTACGAATTTACCGATCTCACAGCCCAGGCGCTGCGCGAAGGCACGCTGGCGGAATACCATTTTCAGGATTATCTTCCCGCGGGCGGGCTGCGCCAGTACGATTCCGACACGGTGATCCGCGTCATTCCCTACGTCCAGTCCATCCCCATCAGCAGCAGCGCGCCTCCGCCGGGACAGGTGATGCTCCTGCTGGACAGCGACAAATTCTTTGCGCATGCGCTGTCTCTTCAGTCCGCTACGGGCGGCAGCGTCTATGTACTGGATGAAACAGGCGCGGCCGTGTACCAAACGCCGGACGCGCCCGGCCTGCCCGCCGGAGTGCTGAACAGCGCGGAGCCCCTGGTGACCGCGGACCATATCTCCTACACACGCTATGTCTCCGAGGAAACGGGTTGGACCTACTTTATCACGTCGCCCGCCAATCTTTATTTTACCGACAACCTTTCCACCATCGGCTTCCTGGGCGGTGTGTTTGCCGTATACCTGCTGCTGGGGCTGTTTCTGGTGCGGCGCATCGCCCGGCGCAGCTACCGTCCGGTGAAGGACATCAACGACCTGATTTTACAAAGCGCGCCCGGCGGCGCGGGCGACGACGAATTCGCCGTCATCAAGTCCACGCTGCTCAATCAGATGCGCTCGGGCACCGAGCTGCAGCGCATCATCGAGGCCCAGCGCCCCGCCGTGGTGCGGGACCTGCTGCTCCAGCTCCTGCTGGGGCAGACGCTGGACTGGGACGGCGCGCGCAGCCAGCTGGAAGCCCTTGGCGTGCGTTTCGGCGGCGATGCATATATCGCCGTACTGGCCGAGGCGGACCTGGACAGCGCCTTTTTCCTGGATTCCAATATCCCGCTGGAAAACAACCTTTCTGTGGCCCGGCTCGTGCTGCAGAACGTGGGGTGCGAGCTGTTCGGCGCAAACGCGGCCTGCCAGTATCTGGACCTGGGCCGCGCACAGGGCGTATTCCTGCTTTCGCCGCCTTCAGGAGAGAATGATGCCGCCGCATTGGCGGCGGCATCCCGCCAGGGGGACGCCCTGGCGCGCTTCTGCGCACAGCAGTTTGAGCTTGATATCTTTGTAGGCGTTTCGGCCATGGAGCAGGGGCTGGAGCAGCTTCCCCTTTGCTACGACGAGGCCCGAAAGGCGCTGGAGTACAGCCGCCTGCAGGCCGGAGGCGGCACGGAGCCCGTGCTGTTCACGGCTCTGGACGTTACCCATTCGGACTATTATTATCCGCTGGAGGCCGAACAGCAGCTTCTGCAATATGTGCGCGCCGGAGACGCGGCCAAGGCGCAGGAGGTGCTGGGCCGCATCTTTACCGCAAACTTTGAAACAAAACGTGTGAGCGCGGCTGCCGCGCGCAGCCTGCTGTACCAGCTTGCCGCCACGCTGCAGCGCCTTGCCAACAGCGACGCGCTGGCGCAGGGCGGCGGCGCGGACTTTGACGAACAGCTTGTGGAGCAGGTGGTGAACAGCTCCAGCATCGACTACGCCCGCCGCCGCTTGTCCGAGCATATCGCCCGGCTTGCCGCCGCCCATGAAAACCGCGCCCAAAGCAAAACGGAAAAGCTGGTGGAGCGCATCGCGGCGTACATCGACAACTGCGCGGAATCGGAGTTCCCCGACCTTACCGTTCTTTCGGAAGCGTTCGGCGTGACGCCGCAGTACATCTCCAACGTATTCAAAAAGTACCGGGACGAAAATGTCAAGGATTACATCGCCAGACGCAAGCTGGCCCAGGCCAAAGCGCTGCTGACCGGCACCGACCTGCCGGTGCGGGAGGTTGCCGCACGGCTGGGCTACGCGGGCGAGATCGGCATCATCCGCCTGTTCCGCAAGTACGAGGGCACTACGCCCGGCGATTACCGCGCGCAGCACAAATGAAGCGCAAAAGCGCCTTCTTCCACCGCAGCCGCCGCTTTGTCAGGCAGAACCCTAAAAGCAAACAGCCCGCCTTCTTCCGGAATAGCACATCCGGAGGAAAGCGGGCTGTTTTTTTCTCAAGGGGCCGGCCGGAAAACGGCCTGCAGCCGCTTTTGCAGGCAAAGCCGGCTTTCTTCCGCCCCATTCAAATGCCGTCCGCCCAGGGGAAGGCCAACGGCAGCGGCAGCAGCCCGGCGGGAACGGCCTGCGCGCCGGGCACCAGCGGGCTGTCCGGCCCGAACAGCAGACGCGCGGCGTCCAGCGGCGGCAGCACAAGGTCCGGCGCCGCATCCTGCGGCTCCGCGGGGCGCACCCCCTCTGCCCCCGGCCCGAAGCGCAGACGCACCTCATTTTCTATTTCAAGTATAAATTTATCTAAAATCTCCGTATCGTCATAAGTGTGCCGCAGCGCCATTGCGGCGCGGGCCGCAGCCGCCCAATGGAAAACGCGGTAGCTGTGGTTTGGCACACAAACGCCCTGTTCCGCCACAGAGGCAAAATAGGCAAGCTCCGCCCGCTGCCACGGGTAAAGCTGTACACGTACACCGGCGGCTCCCGTATGCTGTGCCAGGGCTGCCGCAAAGGCCGGCAGCAGCGCCGCATCCGGCAGCACCAGCTCCTGCAGCCGCGGCGGTTTTCCCTCCGCCAACGCGCAATAGCCCGCGAACATGCCGTCCTGCAAAACCGCATATGGCTCGGCGCGCCAGCTTTGCAGCACGGTGAGGAACGAGGCGTCCCCGCCCCGGGCGCACGTTACGGGCTGCTTTTCATGCAGTGCCCGGGCGCTCTCCAGCCCGCTGGGGTATTCCGCCAGAGGCGCCAGCGCCACGCCGCCCGTCCGGATATCCCGCACGTTGCGCGGTGTGAGCGTAAACTCCCAGTGCGCGCCCGCGGGTACATACCCGAAGCGCTCGTACCGCTGGCGCTGGCCGCCCAGCATGGCAATGTCACAGCCCGCCGCCTGCATACGCTCCTGCGCGTCCTGCATCAGCAGGGCCAGGTACCCTTTGCCCCGGCTGCGTCCGTCCACGCACACCGTGCCGATGCCTCCCACGCGCAGGGCCGTTCCAGCTATGTTAAAATCCTGTATCTTCAGGCAGTACAGCCCCGCGGGCGCGCCGTCCTCATACAGCACCGTATGCAGCGGCGCGCTGTCGGCGCCCGGCCCGTACAGCTTGGGCAGCAGCGTGGGGAAATCCACCTTCCCCTCCGGCGTGCGGAACGCCTCCTCCGCAAACGCCAAAAGCTCCTGCATCTGCTCCGGCTGCGCCTGTTCCAGATGAACCATCCAAACGACCCCTTCCCTGTTCTCCTTTTACAAAAGGGGCGCGGACGCCCCTTCAGCCAGTATACCACACCTTTGGCTGAAAAGCCCGTCCGCGCCGTTTCTTTTTTGCTGCGCCGCAGGAAAAAGCCTGGTTATCAGGCCATCACGCTTTTTTCAAAATCCGCCACATCCACGGTGCGGCCCGTCAGGCGGGATTCCTCCGCCGCAAAGGCCATCACATGGCTGTGGACGGACTGGGCGATGGTGTTCGTATTTTCGCGTTCGCCCTTCAGGATGGAGACAAATTCTTCCATAATCCCCTCGTCGCCGCCGGAGTGGCCCGTGCTGCCGGGCTTGACGGTGTATACCGCAGTGGTGCCCGTTCGCACGCCCGCGCCGAACTGCGTCACCTCAATGACGTTGTTGTCCATGGAAGCGCGGATCTCGCCCCTGGTGCCCATAAATTTGACGGTGCGGTCGCATGCGTCGGAAAACGCGCACATCGTGAACGCTACGGTGGTGCCGTTTTCAAACAGGAGACTGGCCACCTGATGATCCACCACATCGTTGTCGTTGTGGAACACGCACTTGCCGTAGGGGCCTTCCTCCAGCGCCTTTTTGCGCGCCTCATAGCTCTGATCCGGCCCCAGGGCCGTCAGCGCGGTGGGCCAGGGCGTGTTGTCGTCCAGGTACAGCGCGGGCGCGTAGTATGGGCAGGAGCCGCTGTGCGGGCAGCCGTCGGTGCAGCGGGCGGGGCTGCCCGCGGGGGCGTTCTCCTCCCGGAAATAGCGCAGGTCGCCAAAGCTGGAGACCGTTCTGCACCGGCTGCCCAGCAGCCAGGAAAGGATATCCATATCGTGGCAGCATTTCGCCAGGATCATGGGGCTGGAATCCGCCGTCTTATGCCAGTTGCCGCGCACATAGCTGTGCGCGTAGTGCCAGTAGGCCACGTTCTCGGTATGGGTGACGTGCACCACGTCGCCGATGACGCCGGAGTCGATCAGCTCCTTGAGCTTGCGGTAGAATTTGGTATAGCGCATCACATGGCAGACCATGATCTGCGTGCCCTTTTCCTCGGCGCGGCGCTGCAGGTCCAGGCATTCGCGCACACTGGGCGAGATGGGCTTTTCCAGCAGGATGCTGTACCCCAGGTCGATGGCCTGGCAGGCATACGCATAGTGCTGGCTGTCCTGGGTACAGATGAGCACCGCGTCCGCCATGCGCGGCCGGGCGAAAAACTGCTCTGCCGTCTCGAACACGCCTTCGGCGGGCACATGGTAATCCTGGACGAATTTTTCCCGGCGGCCCTTATGCGGGTCCGCCACCGCCACGAACTCAATCTCATAGCCGTGCATTTTTGCGTAAGGCGCATAGCAGTATTGGCCGCGCTCTCCCGCGCCCACCAGCGCCAGCTTCAGTTTCTGTTTCATTTCCTGTTCCTCCCTTGCTGCGGGCGCGCACGGCGGCCCGCCTTTCCCGTGCGGCGCGCTTTAATACGCCGACATTTTCGCCGCATAACTGCGGCTGATCTCGCAGCTCATGGGCTGCCCTGCCAGAAAGCGCCGGATATCCTGCGTCACGCTGCGGGTGACGGCCAGGCGGCGGTCCACCGTGGGGCCTCCCATGTGGGGCATCAGCAGCACATTTGGCAGCTTTTCCAGCGGATGGCCCGCGGGCAGCGGCTCGGTCTCGTACACGTCCAGCGCGGCGGAAAGGTCCGGCCGTGCGGCCAGCACCTCGCACAGCGCCGGCTCGTCGATGACTGCGCCCCGCGCCGTATTGATGAGCAGCGCGCCGGGCTTCATGCTCTGCAGCAGCTCCCGCGTGACAAGATGGTGGTTTTCCGGCGTCATGCCGCTGTGGATGGAAATGATGTCGCAGGTGGCGAACAGCTCCTCCAGCGTGGCCTTTTCCATGTGGCAGCGGTCCAGCTCGTCCTGGCCGATGTGCCGGGAAAACACCTTGATGGGACAGTGGAACGGCGCCAGCATGCCCACCACATAGCGGGCGATCATGCCGTAGCCCACAATGCCCACGCTGCGGTCCAGCAGGCCGCGGTTCGCAAAGCTCTCCGGCCATATGCCGCCGGCCAGGTTCACAGAGTGATAGGGGATCTGCCGCAGGCTGGCCAGCGCATAGGCCACCACGCTCTCGGCCACGGACTCCGCAAACACCTCGTTGCCGCTCACCACACGGATGCCCCGGCCATACACCGCGTCCGTCACATAGGGCTTGACGGAGCCTCCCGTGTGGGCAATGAGTCGCAGGCGGTCCGCCTGCGCCAGCACCGCTTCATCAAAGACCGGGGTTCCCCAGCCTGTGACGCAGATATCCATGCCGCGTACGGCCGCGCCCAGCTCGTCCTGGGTGTACTGGCGGCCCAGCGTGTTCCAGTGTACCGTGCCGATGTGCTCCAGCGCAGCCATGGCGTCGGCGTCAAAAAAGGTCCTGAATACCGCATGCTGCGGCATCGTAACCAGAATATGGATGTCGTTCATTCTGTTCCCTCCGCTTGCTGCGGGCCGCCGGGGCCCGTCAGATTATCTCGCAGGATCAGCGGCGTGCCGGGCGCGACGGCTGCCTCGCCCGTCCGCACCACTTCGATCCCGTCCCGGAACCAGCAGCCCTCCACGATCGCGGGCCGCTTTGCGCGACGGCTGCGTTGGGTCAAAACCAGCTTTTCAGCCGTGCAGCCGCGCATCTGCAGGCCGTCCGCGTTCAGCAGAAACGTGCCGCAGGGGCCGTAGCCCTCCGTATTCACACCGTCGTAGGCGCCTGTGTGGCAGACGGCGACGTCCTGCAGGGTAAGGTCGCTGACCTTTGCGAAGCCGATGCCCCAGAAGCCCGTGTGCCGCACCACTGTGATGCGCTTTGCACTGCTGCCCCAGGTGGGACCGCTGTTGGCGAAGCTGAGCAGGCCGGAATTGCCCACATAGGTAAGGTCGTGCTCGAACTGGCCGTGGGTGACGTAGGCCCCGTGAAAATCGCCGTCGCCGTGACAGTTCTCCACCATGCAGTATGCGCTGCCCGTAAAATCGTTCAGGTGGCGCGCGTTGGATGTGGTGCAATCCCGCACCTTGCCGTACAGACAGTGGATCTGCTGCGTCAGATATCCGGTGCCGCCCACCACCACCTCTATGGGATTGGCCAGACTGCACCGTTCGGTGACGTATTCGGTGTTGTGGCGGCGCAGCAGCACGGGCCAGTAGGTGTGCCGCGCCCGCACGTCCCGCACGTCGCACCGCACCGCGTAC